>Ga0207799_100037_pt1 | contig 229678 bp, 212 predicted proteins | sample TtanPargueraPR_4_FD_187742 | JGI IMG/M metagenome (GOLD analysis project Ga0207799, IMG submission 187742) | Aerobic enrichment media microbial communities from Bioluminiscent Bay, La Parguera, Puerto Rico - Tt and M2 (SPAdes) | ecosystem: Environmental > Aquatic > Marine > Unclassified ... | reverse complement strand
CTGCGCGTCGTCCAACCGTCCGATGAAGCGGCGCCTCATGCCGCCATGCGGCGTTATCACGTTCGTTCGGGTGCTCACAATCTGGCGATTGCTGCGCGCCTCTCTTCACGTGATGCCTTGCCTGGCAGCACGATGCTTGCGGCATCGACCGGTTGATACGGCCGGAACACGCGGAAACTCGCCCGCCTTCGCTTGGGCTGCGGCGGACTCAGACAGTCCGCGCGCTTTTTCCCCTCCGCCCCGCCGATGCTCGGCGCGGGGCAAAGGGATAAACAACACCGAAACCTTAAAAATCAGGATCATTACCCAAAGGGTTCGTGCCGTTGAAATCCAGATAGATCGGGTTGGTCACCGGGCGCTCCCTTGTGCCTGGGGCGGCGGGAGGCGATCCAGTTCGGTCCGTACCGCCATGCCGATCTTTTCCAGGGTGTAGGGCTTCTTCACATAGGTGCCGGCACCCAGGCGCTGGGTTTCCCGTACCCGTCCGGTTTCGGAGTAGCCGCTGGCAATGATGGCTTTCTGTTCCGGCAGGGATTGGCAGACCCGGCGATAGGTTTCCAGACCGTCGATCCCCGGGTCCATGATCATATCCAAAATCATAAGATCCGCATGGTTTTCCTTGAGCCAGGCCACGGCCTCTTCTCCGCTGGACACAGCGGATACGTCATAGCCCAGTTTGCGAAGCATTCCGGTCGCGATTTCGCGTTGTTCGCGGATGTCATCCACCACCAGGATTGTTTCGCCTTTGCCCAGGTAGTCATCGAGATCCGGGCGGCGCTGGGGTGATTCGGCCGTTTCCCGCGTCACGGGGAAATACAGGGTAAACGTCGTGCCCTGGCCTTCGGTGCTTTGGACCTCCACATAGCCCCGGTGGTCTTTGACCGTGCCCCACACCACGGCCATCCCCAGACCCGTGCCGCTCTGCCCCATGGCTTTCTTGGTATAGAAGGGCTCGAAGATAAGCCCCAGATCCGCCTCGGCGATGCCGATGCCGTTGTCCTGCACCTCCATTACGGCGTAATCGCCTTCCTCCACGGTGTCATAGCCCCTGAGAGGTCGATCGACGTACACACTGCGCGTGCTTAAAGAAACCACGCCGCCCGTCGGCATGGCCTCGGCCGCGTTGGACAAGAGATTCATAATGGCTTTGGAAAGATGAAAAGGAGAACCGGATATGTTCAATAGGGCCGGATCCCTCTCGGAGACGAAGCGTACGCCAGGGTGCTGGGTGCACAGGTTGCGATATTCGGGAGATGCCAACAACTGTTCGACAACTTGGTTCAGGTCAGTCACTTTGGTGACGGTAACGCCCCGGCGGGCCAAGGTCAGGAGGTCCTGGACAATGGCCGAAGCCTTTTCGCCGGATTCCTTGATGGCCAGCAGGGAAGGGCGCAGCGGATCATCGTCCGCCAAATCCAGCAGGAGGAGTTCGGGATACCCCACCAGGCCGCTTAAAATATTGTTCAGGTCGTGGGCGACCTTGCCGGCCAACATGCCGATGGCTTCCATTTTACTGGCATTTTGCAGCCGGCTCTCCAGGCGTTTGCGCTCGGCTTCGACCTGTTTGAGATCTGAAATGTCCCGGGCAATACCGCGGTATCCGACCGGTCGCCCGTCGGCATCATAAATCAGGGTTACCGATGTCTGGACGGGGCACTGGCTGCCGTCCTTGCGTGTCAGTTCCCAGTCGACGGCCTTGGCCGGCTGCCCGGATTGCAGCACGCTACGGAAGGTTCGGATGATGCGGCGACGGTTGGTCGGGTTGGTAAAATGGCTGTAGCTCATGCCGTCCAGTTCCGTCATGGTGTAGCCGAGGATGCGCGCTAAGGCACTGTTGAAAAATTGCAGGTTGCCTTCCAGAGACGCTTCGTAATAGCCGTCCTCGATGCTTTCCAGCACGGTGCGGTATTTCTCATCGCTCTTGCGCAGCCGTTTTTCCACTTCCCGGCGCTCGCTGATTTCCCTTGCCAGACTTTTGGTCCGGCGTTCCAGGTCTTCCTTGAGGTTGGAGACGTCCTGGAAGAGAAGGGAATTGGAAAATGCAATGGATGATGCTGTGGCAATCTTGCCCAGAAATTTGACTTCGTTTCGGGACAGGGGGCGCAAGTTGGCTTTTTCTGACAACCGCAGGAGGGCAATCAGTCGGTCGTCCTGGAAAAGCGGCAGCAGGTAGCGTCCGTCCACCGGTGTGAGAAGTTCCCGGAAGGCCTTACGGATGCTCTTGAAATCCGGATCCGTTTCGATAACGTGGCGATCAACGAGCCAGCGATGGTCCCGGAGCCATTGGTCCAATTCCGCTGACAACGTAAGGCGACCACCACCGGGGCTGCGGTAATGCGATTCGCGGCCGGATTGGACAAGGATGTCGATCCGTTTCAACGCAAGGGCCTCTTTAAGGACGTGCCCAAATTCGTAAACGAGGTTGTCCAGGTTTTTAAGGAAGGCGATGTTTTCGAGGAACCGTTGCTCGATGCGGCGCAAGCTGTGATAGCGGCGATTGAAAAGGCGGTCGATAAACGGCTGGGCAACTTTTAAATAGAGGTAATTGGCGCTGAACCAGGCAACCAGCAGGCCAAAGAGACTCAGGGGGGCGATCGAGGCCAGCCTGGGCTGCAATAATCGGAACACCAGGATGTTCGGGAACAAAATGAGCGATGACAACAGCAACCAGAAAAGCGTGATGTGGAGAATGCTGCGAATGGCCATCAGCTGGTAGCGCAATACACCGTAAGCGAGGATCGAAAGGGGAATGAAGGTAAAATTCCCCGGGGGATAGAAATCAACGCCACTGATGGCCGGCATGTTCATGGCGGTGAGCAGGCTGGCAAGGCCGAAGGACAGAAGCATATAGCGGAATTTTCTGGCCAGCACAGAATTGGGCTCGCGACAGATTCCCCGGTAGAGCAGTGTCGCGCAGTAGACAACGGACACGATGCAATAGGCGCCGAAGAGCTGAAAGGCGATGCCACCCTGGGCGATGTAACCCCATGAAAACCGTTGAAGCCCGCTGAAATAAATGGGGAAAGGCGTGCTCAGTGCGAAAATGCCACAAAGGGCAAATGCTCCGGCGGTCAGGCGCCGGCGGTTGATGTCCAGCATGTGGTGGAAGAATAAAATGTTGACGGCCGGGTTGAAGACATAGAAAAAGTGAACGCTGCGTTCGATGCGCAGGAGAAGTTCGGTATTATCTGTGAGTTGGTGGACAATAAAGACCGGAGCCAGTAGCGACCACCAGATACAGACCATGGCGAAAAGAAGATTTTCCGTATCCCGTCGGCTCCGAAAAAGGGACAATCCTGCCAGCGTCAGGCCGACCGCCAGGGAGAGGATGGGGGGGATGAGCAATATATGGGGGGCCGTCAGCCAGGATATCATGGCAACCGAATCTTCCTTGGATGATCGGGATCCGAGGGCCTCAGGACTTGAGAACCCCAATTCGGTCTGCGGGAAATGTCAAGTCCATGGAGAGGCTCGGAGCGAACACATCGACATCATCGGATTCCTTTTACGCTTTCTTGATCCCAGCGTCAAATGGCTGCGATGGGGCGGGCACGGCCGCCAACGTCCTTTCGAGTGGGCCATCGTTTGACAGTGGCCGTGGGATCGCATAGGGATTCCCTGGCACTGCCCATTTTGAAAGCGTTGAAACAAACCATTTCCCTTCAGGAATTCGGATGATGACCCCCTTCGATGTTCTCGTGGTTGGCCGCAGCTGTATGGATACCATTGCGGTGGTGGACGCCTACCCCCGGGAAAATACCAAAGCCGCCCTGTCGCAGCGCCTGGTGGAAGGCGGCGGTCAGGGGGGCACGGCCGCCGCCTGTATTGCCCGGCTGGGGGGGCGGGTTTGCTATGTCGGCCGGGTGGGGGATGACGATGCCGGCCGGATCTGCCTGGATCGCCTGGCCGCCTTTGGTGTGGATACCGGCCATGTCCAGATCGTGCCGGGGGGGCGCACGCCCGAGGCCTATATCTTCGTGACGGCGCCTACGGGCCGCCGGACGATTTTTTACGAGCCCAACACGCTGCCGCGGCTGGCGCCTCAAGACCTGCCGGCCGACCTTCTGACCGCCGCCAAGGTGCTGCTGCTGGATCCCGAGACCACCTATCTGGCGGACGTGCTGCCGGCCGCCTCGCGTCCCCTGGTGGTGTATGACGCGGAGCGCTGGCGGGACGGCATGGAAACCATGATGGCCGCCGCCGATTTTTTTATTCCCAGCCGCGATTTTCTGGCGGACCCCCACCTTGGCCATCGCCCCGATACCCTGGCCGTCGATATGGACCGGCTGCAGGCCCGAATAAAGGGGCGCCTGGTGGTCACGGACGGCCGGAAGGGCGCCTATTACCAGGATGACGGCCGATGGCGGCAGATCCCGGCCCCCGCCGTAAACGTGCGCGATTCCACCGGCGCCGGCGACAATTTCCATGCCGCTTTCGCCCTGGCCGTCAGCCGGGGTGATGACGTGCCCCGGGCCGTACGGTTGGCCGTGGCTGTCGCTTCCCTGTCCTGCCGGGCCTACGGCGGCCGCATGGGGGTTCCCTCCCTGGAAGCGGCCCGCACCCTGGCGGGCACGCTGACCCCGCGCCCGTTGCCGTGCGCCTCTTAGTTTTAACCTAAACCATCCACCTCTGGTGGCGGACCAGGAGAGGTTCGACCGATCCGGTGTGATTTTATGGAGGCGTTTCTTCATTTTCTGTCCCGCTTAACCCTGCGCGTCGTCGTGGCGGCCGGAGCACGCGGAAACTCACCCGCCTTCGCTTGGGCTACGGCGGGCTCAGACAGTCCGCACGCTTTTTTCCGTCCGCCCCGCCGATGCTCGGCGCGGGACAATGGGAAAACCAAAAGCGGCAAACTATTTTAAGCCCCCTTCGAGGGGGCTACCTGAGGCCTCCCGCTCTGCTGGAGGGGTCTCACGATTGATCGCATTGGAATGACCGCCGACCCATTCCTGACCATGACAATGCCGGTTTGATCGAGCCCTATGCCTTCAAGGGCGTTGGTCCTGTCGGCGGCCTGTTTTAATACCTCCCTGAACCGCTAAGGTTTTCCGCAGATCAGCCGAAAATAGATGACAGAATCCCAGTACCCGATGGCGGAAGGGGCGTTCCTGCGCTTTGCCCGATACCGGGGTTGGAATTGAAAAAGGAAAGCACCCATGATCAACGGAAACGACAGCAGCCCGCGCCGTTTGCTGGAAGACCAGTTGGCCCAGTCCCGGAAGATGGAAGCCATCGGACACCTGGCCGCCGGCATCGCCCACGAGATCAGCACACCGGCCCAGTTCGTGGGCGACAACACCCATTTTTTGCGCGAGGCCTTCGACGATATGCACCAGGTGATGGCGCGCTACCAGGCCCTGGCCGCATCGGTTCGGGAGGGGAAAAACCCGTCGGAGCTGCTCGATGCCGTTGATGCGGCGGCAGACGAGCTGGACCTGGCTTACCTGGTGGCGGAAATTCCCCTGGCCATCGATCACATCCTGGACGGCGTAAGCCGCATTTCCAAGATCGTGCGTTCCATGAAGTTTTTCGCCCACCCCGGGGATACGGACAAAAAACCCCTGGACCTCAACGAGGCCATCGAAAGCACGGTCGTCATCTCCCGTAACGAATGGAAATACGTGGCGGACCTGGAGACGGATTTAGACCCCGTCCTGCCCCCGGTACCGGGCCGGTGCGGGGAAATCAACCAGGTCATTCTGAACCTCATCACCAACGCGGCCCACGCCATTGGTGAGAAGATCGGGTGCAACCCTGCAGACAAAGGGTGCATCCGTATCGTGACCCGTGCCCGAAACGACTGGGCCGAAATTCGCATCCAGGACACGGGGGGCGGCATTCCCGAGGCGGTCCGCCACCAGGTGTTCGACCTGTTTTTCACCACCAAGGAAGAAGGCCGCGGATCCGGCCAGGGCCTGGCCATCGCCCACGCGGTCATCGTCGACAACCATGGGGGGCAATTGACCTTTGAGAGTGTGCCGGGTGAGGGCACCACGTTTATAATTCGCCTGCCGCTTCATGGGAAGGTGGCCGCCCATGGATAAGAAACGCCTGCTGTTCGTGGATGACGAACCCATGGTTTTGAAGGGGCTGCAGCGGTCCCTGCGGAAAATGCACACCGAGTGGGATGCCCTGTATGTCGAAAGCGGCGAGGCCGCCCTGGACCTGTTGACCGCCCAGTCGGTTGACGTGGTGATTGCCGACATGCGCATGCCGGGCATGGATGGCGCCCAACTCCTCGAAATCGTGAAGGACCGGCATCCCCAGGTGGTGCGCATCATCCTGAGCGGCCAGCTCGACCGGGACATGACCCTGAAATCCGTCCGGGTGGCCCATCAGCTGCTGGCCAAGCCCTGCGACATGACCGTGCTGCGCGACGCCCTGCAGAAGACCCTGGCCCTCAATCAGATTCTGGCGGATGACGCAATTCGGCGGGTGGTGGCCCGCATCGACACCCTGCCCAGCATGCCGGCCAGTTGTACCGAGATCATGACGGAGCTCCAATCCGAAGAGGCCTCCATCCAGCGGGTGGCCGACCTGATTGCCAATGACCTGGGCATGGCCGCCAAGATCCTGCAGATGGTCAATTCCGCTTTTTTCGGACTTTATCGCCGGGTCACCGATGTAAAGAACGCCGTCATGCTGCTGGGGCTCGATGCCATCAAGGCCCTGGTGCTTTCCATCAATGTCTTTTCCGCCTTCAACACACGCAAGATTCCCTTTTTTGATTTCGAGGGCCTGTGGCGTCACAGCCTGGCCGCGGGCGGCTATGCCCGCCGGGTCATGACCCTGGCCACCGGGGACCGCGACCGGGCCGCGGCCGCTTTCCTGGCCGGGATGCTGCACGACATCGGCAAGCTGATCCTGGCCGTCAATTTCAGCGCGACTTATCGGGAACTGCTTCGGGAGGCACCCGCCTCTGCCGGCGAACGCATGGCCCGGGAGCGGGAGATGATCGGGACAACCCATGCCGAGATCGGGGCTTACCTCATGGGGTTGTGGGGGCTGGCGCCGCCCATCCTGACGGCCATCGCCTTTCATCATTGCCCCCAAAAAAGCCCGGTCGGCGGCCTGGAGCCGCTGGCAACCGTCCACCTGGCCAACGGGTTTGATCACCGCCTGGCTCATTCCAACCCGGGAGGCGACAATCCGGACGAGGATTTCGATATGGACTACCTTGCGTCCCTGGGGCTTGTTGCCAACCTGGCTGCCTGGCAGCAGGCCTGTGCCGATCTGGAGGGGGATTTACCATGAAGCCCCGCATTCTCCTGGTGGATGACGACCCTCTATTGCTGGCCGGCCTCAAACGGAAACTCCGCCGGCAGTTCCATATCGAGACGGCTACGGGGGGGGCGGAAGCCTTGCAGATGGTGGCAGACCGGGAGGCCTATGCGGTGGTGGTGTCCGATTACCGTATGCCGGGGATGAACGGCAGCGATCTCCTGGCCCGGATCAAGACCATCCGTCCCGACACGGTGCGAATGATGCTGACCGGTTCCACCGATCTGGGAACGGCCATTCAGGCGGTCAACGAAGGGCATATTTTCCAGTTCCACCTGAAGCCCTGCCCGGCCGATGCCTTGGCCCGGGCCATTGATCAGGGCGTTGCCCAATACCGCCAATTGGCCGCCCGGAACGCCCAGGTGCAGGCCATGGAAAAATCCATGGCTTTAGCCAGCGAAGTCCAGCGCAACCTGATGCCCAAGGACCATCTGATCGCCGAAGGCCTGGAGATTGCCGGGCAAAGCCGGTGGTGCGACGAAACCGGAGGGGACTATTACGATTTCTTCTCCCGAACGGTGGGGGGGCAGACGCGCACCGGCCTCGTCATCGGCGATGTCACCGGCCATGGCATCCCTTCGGCCCTCCTGATGACCACGGCGCGCGCTTTCTTGCGGGAGCGGATCACCGTGCCGGGCTCCACCGCCGCGATCATGTCCGATGTCAACCGGCACCTGGCACGGGATGTGGACGGCACCCATCGTTTCATGAGCATGTTCTACGCCGAAATCGATGCCGACCGCCGCGGCATCTGCTGGACCCGGGCCGGGCATGATCCCGCTTTGCTCCACACGCCCGGGGCGGATGCCGTGGACGAACTGGCCGGGCCGGGCTTTCCTTTGCCCCTGGGGGTGATGGACGCCGCGGTTTATGAGGAAAGCCGGCGGGTGCTGCACCCCGGGCAGGTGATCGTGATCGGCACCGACGGCATCTGGGAGGCCCGCAACCCCCGGGGCGAATACTTCGGGAAGAATCGGTTGATGAGCCTTGTGCGACAGAGTGCAGAGCGGTCTGCGACGGAGATGACCCACACCATCCTGGATGCTCTAGACGCCTTCCGGGGGCCCAATCCGCCGGAGGATGACGCCACGCTGGTGGTGATCAAGATTACAGCCTAAAGAGATCACGCGGGACTGGCGGTGGCTCTTTCCCTACCGTTTGGGGGGATTATCTCCCAGAGGGGTGGTGAAGTTTCAAGGGGCCGAGGGTTCAAGGGGCCGGGGGGCCGAGTGAAATGCGGGGTGGATGGGGCGTGTGTCCAGCGGCAAGCTGAAAGGCAACTAGGAAATAGGGCATGATAATGGGGCCTATTTTTCTTTTTCCGGGAGGCGTTGTTCGATGGGTCTTGGCGGGGCTTGGAACCAGGGGTAGCGGCGTCGTCCTTCGGGCGGACGGGTAGATTGTCGGCGGGATGGCTGTAGCAGGGGGGCCAGGTCGGGGCATCCCGGGTGCCATGACAGGACCGTGGCCAGGGCGGCCACGACGATTCCCGGAGACAGGTTGCCCAGATGGTCGACCGGCATCATCACCAGGCGGCAGGCGTTGCGGACTTCATTGGCGAACCCCGCCCGGCGGCAGGCGAACATGAGGCCGCGTCCGATGAGGGCGGCATCGGCAAGTCGGCCCTGGGAAAGCTTGGTGACAAGCGCCCGGGTTCCGTCGCCGCCCCGTTCGACCCATTGGCTGAAATCCGACACGTAAAAATCTTTCGGCCGATGGCTGGCGGGGTCTGCGGCCAGGCGGCGGTCCAGCAGGAGCACCAGGGCCCGGCAGCAGATGATGACCTGCCCGTCGTCAAGGGCCGCAATCGTTTCAGGGAGTTCCGGAAGCATAATATCCCCTCCTTCGCACATGTCGTGCCAGAAATACGGGAGGCAGCCATAAATCGAGGAATATCCCGTTTTCCCTGAGCCCCGTCCGTATCCGATGATCCTTCGGCCTGGTTGGCTTCCTGCTTCCGCCTGGTCAAATCGTTAACCGCGTAGGCTTGGGATGTTAAGTTGGTTGACACCGAGCGCATTCTGCCGCGCCCAAACCTTTTTTGCGGGTGGATTCCGATTGGGATTGTCATTCCGGACCCGATCCGGAATCTCTAACGCCTTGATACCTATAGATTCCGGCTTTCGCCGGAATGATGGCAAGACGGCAGTTGCGACTTTTTACGAAACCATCAAGCAAAGCAACCAGAAGAAAAGTTCGCATCGCGGCAGGACCTTCAATCGGTTTCCGGCTGAATCAACGGCAGGGCCCGGCGCATCTGCCGCAGGGCCTGGCGGATGCGGTGCTCGTTTTCCACCAGGGCCAGCCGCAGATAGCCCTCGCCCTCTTCTCCGAAACCGATGCCCGGGGCGACCGCCACATTGCCCTCTTCCATCAGGCGCAGGGCGAAATCCATGGAGCCCATGCGATCGAAGGGGGCCGGCAGCTGGGCCCATACGAACATGCCGGCCTTGGGACGGTTGATGGCCCATCCCATCCGCTCGAGACCTTCACACAGGATGTCCCGGCGCAGCTGGTATTTATCCACCTGTTCGGTCACTTCACTGTCGCAGTGGCGCAGGGCCATGATGCCCGAAACCTGGATGGCGGAAAAAATCCCGTAGTCGTAATAGCCCTTGATCTTGGCCAGTCCCTCGATGATGCGGCGCTGGCCTACGCAGTAGCCCAGGCGCCAGCCGGCCATGTTGTAGGTTTTGGAAAAGCTGCCGAACTCCACCCCCACATCCCGGGCGCCGGGGACTTCCAGGAAGCTGGGAGGCTTATAGCCGTCGAAGGCGATCTTGGCGTAGGCAAAATCGTGGATCACCATGAAGTCGTAGCGTTTGGCCAGCCGCACAATCTCCTTGAAAAGGTCGCGGCTGCCCAGGGCGGCCGTGGGGTTGTGGGGGTAATTCAGGATCAGCAGTTTGGGGCGCGGGGAGACGTTGCTGCACATGTCGGCGATGCGGCGCACGAAGGCCTCGTCCTCGTCCAGGTGGATGCGGATGACACTCCCCCCGGCGATAATGGCGGCGTAGATATGCACCGGAAAGGCCGGTGCGGGTACCAGGACGGTATCCCCGGGCCCCACCAGCGCCAGGCAGAGGTGGGAGATGCCCTCCTTGGAGCCGATGGTGCAGATGATCTCGCTATCGCTGTCCAGTTCCACCCCATAGTCCCGGTTGTAGCGGATGGCGATTTCCCGGCGCAGGCTGCGCAGACCGTCGGCGGACGGATAGCGGTGGGTCTTGGGATCCCGGGCCACTTCGCTCAGCTTGTCGCTGACCGTGGAAGGGGCCGGATCGATGGGGTTGCCCATGCCGAGATCGATGACGTCATCCCCCCGGCGGCGTTTGGCCATTTTCGATTTGTTGATCATGCCGAACAGATAGGGCGGGAGCTGGTTCATGCGCTGGGCAAAACGAATGGTCGCTTGGTCGTTGTTCATGGCGGTTCCCCTCTGGTCGTCTGTTGCAATAAAAAAACCCCGGTCGGTAGGCTCGACCCGGGGTTCGCAAAAACGCCATGGGCCGATTGGCCAGCCCATGGCAGTGGTAACAGCGTGGTTTGGTTTTAGCTGCTGTCGACCGCTGCAAGGACTGGCATCCCGGCTGCGGCCGCGGCAGCTGATCTTAGGATCAGCGGTGTCATTTTAATTCCTCGGTTGTTGGATGGAAATCACCATAGGGGATTCGGATCGTGATGTCAAACCGTTGCCCCAGGGCAAAGCGCCTGCCAGCCGTCGGGTAGCCGGGAGGGCGCCAATCCGACACTCTCCGCAAAGGCGGCCAGCTCGTCGGCCGAGCAGTTGACCGAAGACAAACTTTTCCCGGCGGCGACATCCGCCGTTTCAATCTCCAGAAAGGCTTCCAGGGCGTGGGCGACCTCCTGACGGTGAACGCTGATGTCGCGGTTTGCGCGCTGTCCGAAGCGGACCAGGCGCTGCCAGTTGGCGGCGGCCCGGGCCAGGCCCCGATAGATGGACTTGCCCCGGTAGCGCGGGTTGAGGTCCCGCATGAGAATGCGCTTGTAGCGTTTTTCGACGGCATCTTTCAAGCGCTGCATGTCTTCACGGGAAAGATTAACTTGCGGTCCTTCCGGATCATCCCGGAGATAATGCAGCGAGGCGTGCAGCGCCACCTCCGGCATCTCCCCGGAGTGGTGAATGGCCAAAAGTTCATCTTCGATCAGGCTGCGGTGGTCGGACATGGGATATTCCCCTTGAATTGCATTTCATTCGGCGAACGCCTTGCATACAACGGATGGGCACCGACGGCAACCCATTTAGTGCCCATCCATAAGTGTCATCTTTCGGCCCCTGGCGGCGTTCTCGCTCGTTGTCAATCCTATCAATAGCGGACTATTCCTCCGGTTGACACCCACCGCTCGGAATCGATTAGATGGGAAGTCCCGCGGAGCGGGAAAACGCCGCATGGCGGCATGAGGCGCCACTGGATCGCCAGGTTTCGGCCTGAGCGCGCGGTGACTCGCCCTCCTTCGCTTGGGCTTCGGCGGACTCAAACAGTCCGCGTGCTTTAATCCGTCCGCCCCGCCGATGCTCGGCGCGGGACAATGGGAAACCAAAACCAAACCCCCAAAACCCTTTTTACCCCCCCCATTCGAGCGAGAGGTCTGCCTAAGGACTCCCGCTTTGCGGGAGAGGCCTTACGCAGGGTCGGGGAGATTTCCAACGGCCGGATCGTGAAGATGGAAAAGATGCTCGGCTAAATGGCCTGAAACTTGCAAAATTCATCATTGGCCAGGACGCCATGACGATGCGGAGAGGAATAAATTTTTGCATAATAACGACGAGATAGAAAATATTGACGGCCCGTGAGAAGAAGCTGCATGCGCTAAAGAATAAAAATTATGTATCTTTTTGAATACGATCTGACGGGACCCTGCTGATCCTGTTTTGAAATGATGCCGACGGAAGAAAGGGTACTTCATGCTGGTCAACGCTATCGGTAATGCACCGCCAACGCAATTTGCAGCTCCGCCGGAAGACAAAACCGCATCTCCCGTATTGCGGGAAAAAGTCTTCGGTCTTCCGGTGGATCGCGACATCCTCTTCACAGACAACCACAACGCCTATCAGGCCGCGGCTGAAAAGCGCCAGCGGCAGTGGATCGTTAAACTGTCCTTTCTCAAGACCTTTCTGCTGTCCGGCGAGCGCATCCTGAGAATCACCCCTGCCCGGTCCCCGATGAAATGGTATCTGCAGCTTTTCACCGGCGGAGTTTTCCTGGGGATGGAAAACGCGTTCCTGGTTTTCACGACTTACCGCATCCTGCACATCCCCACCGGCAGTAATTATGCCTACCGCCAGTCCATCGCCCAGATGCGCTACCGGGATATCCGGCGTATCCGGCTGCGTTGGCGAACCCTTGAGATCGACTACAAAAACGGGCGGTCCGAGCGCTTCAGCGGGGTGGCGTTGCGGGAGCGCAAGAAAATCAAACAGCTCCTTCCGGCGCTGCCCCTGGTGAAACAGGTGCTTCAGCCGGTGGGGCGGCGCCACCTGTGCCCGCGTTGCGGCGCCGTTCTATCAGAGCGCAAGATGAGCTGCCGGCGCTGCGAGCTGCCTTTCAAATCCAAGGGGATGGCCGGCGTGATGGCCGTCCTGTTTCCCGGCGGCGGGCATTTTTATGCCCGTCTCTACTACCCCGGGGTGGTTTTCTTGGCTTTGGAAGCGCTGCTGATGACGTTGCTCGTGGCCGTCGGGGCGTCTCTTATCCCTGTGAACGACCACCGCGCCCTGCTGCTTGTCGGCAGTGTGCTGGGCCTGTGTGCGGTCAAGGCCGTCGGATGGCGGCATGCCGGCCATTTTTTGGAGCAGTACATCCCCCGGAATTCCCGTTTGGGGCGGTGGTCGCCTGCCAATGCGGGGGATCGGTTCGCTGGTTAGGTCTCCCGCCTTCCGATCATTCAATTGTATGGCTGTATGGAAGATGGTTGGCTAAGACGGGGCAGGGCCTGAGCGGTCGACCCTATATGGGTTGTCCAGGCCCATTGTTTTGGCCCCGCATCCCTTTGTTCCGGATATGGATGAGATGAAGAATTTCCTGCCCGAGTTGTGTTTTTAGGATGTTTCTTCATTTTCTTCCACGTGGAAGAAAACGAAGCAAAAGAAGACGCCCGTGTCCCGCTTCATCCTGCGCGTCGTCGGTGCGGCCGGAGTGCGCGGAAACTCGCTTCGCTCAAACAGTCCGCGCACTTTAATCCGCCCGCCCCGCCGATGCTCGGCGCGGGACAAAGGGAAACACTAAACCAAAACCTTTAATCCTGTTATCAAGTCCTCCCAAAGGCGCAATCTGAAACCTATAGGCCTGCAGGCGGGGTTTCAATCCCTTTCGACCTATGCTTGTTTTTCTAAAAGAATGCATAAGGCTGGCACTATTCGGAGGGAAGGAGGGTTCCCCGGCTGCGGCAGTACAGCCGGGGAACGGGCTTCGATGACGGAGGCAGGGCGCCTCGTCGGCAGAAGATGGTGTCAATTCAAAAGAAGGGTTTACTTCATTACAGCGATTGGTGCCATATCGGCTAAAACTGATGATCCTTTTAATCCGGCGTCCGTGCTTTCCAGTATCGGCGGGAGAACAGGGGCCGGTTTTTAAATTCTCTTGAACCCTCGAACCCCTGGCCCCCTGAATCCTTTATTTGCATTTCTACGCCGCCTTTTTCTCCTCTTCGGCCGGCTTGACTTTCTTCGGCTTGCGCCGGATTTCCCCCTGCAACGAGATTTCCTCGCGTACTGTGCAGGGCCGCCGGTAGGCCAGTTCCTGCTGCAGACAGTTTTTGGGGCAGGCGGCCACACAGATGCCGCAGCAGATGCAGGCCATGGGATCCAGCGTCCAGGTGGCGGTTTTTTTATCCACCGTGATGCACTGGGACGGGCATTTGCGGGCGCAGGCCCCGCAGAAGATGCAGTCGTCGACGGTGATGGCAAGCTCCCCCCGGGCGCGCTCGAAAGGGTCGCGCTGCTCCAGCGGGTACATGCGGGTAGCGCTCTTCTGGAACAGGTTTTTCAGAATGTGGGGCGTCATGAACATCATAATGGCAGTCTCCTATCGTTCGGTGCAGCTGATGCAGGGGTCAATAGACAGGACGATAACCGGTACGTCCGCCAACTGGCAGCCGGGCAGCATGGCCAGCAGGGGGGCGATATTGGCGAAAGTGGGGGTGCGGATGCGCAGGCGGTCCAGGTGTTTGGACCCGTCGCATTTCATGTAGTAGAGCAGTTCGCCCCGGGGCTGTTCCACGCGGGCGACCATTTCGCCTTCCGGAAAGCCCTTTACCTTGACGTTGATCTCCCCGGCCGGCAGCTTGTCGATGGCCTGGCGGACCAGGTCGATGGACTGCAGGGTCTCCCGGAAACGGACCGCCCCCCGGGCGTAGGAATCCCCGGCGGTTTCCACCACCGGTTCAAAATCCAGTTCGTCAAAGGCGGCGTAGCGAAGCTGGCGGGCATCCTGGGCCCACCCGCTGGCCCTCAGAGTGGGGCCGGCAGCTCCCAACTCGTAAGCCGTGGCTTTGTCCAAAACCCCCTTGCCCACAGTGCGCTTTTTGACCGTATAATCGTTGAGCATGGTATTCTGGATCGCCTTGAGTTCTTTTTCCACCTGGCCGAGCTCTTTCAAAATCCAGGACAATTGCTCGGGGGGGATGTCGTAGCGGACACCGCCGATGACGTTCACGGACACGATAACGCGGTTGCCGCTGGTGGCCTCGTTGATGTCCATGATGCGTTCGCGGATTTTCCAGAGCTGCATGAACAGGCTTTCGAAACCGAAAGCATCGGCGTAGAGCCCCAGCCACAGCAGGTGGCTGTGCATGCGGTGCAGCTCCGACCAGATCACCCGCAGGAAGCGGGCCCGGCGCGGCGCCACCACGCCCATCTGTTTTTCGATGGCCTGGCAGTAGCACATGGCGTGAATCATGGAGCAGATGCCGCAGACCCGCTCCACCACCTGGATCATCTGGTGGATGTCGCGAATCTCGCAGAGTTTTTCCAGGCCCCGGTGCACGAATCCGATCTGGGGGATGGCCTCGGTGACGATCTCGTCTTCCATCACCAGTTTCAGGTGCAGCGGCTCCGGCAGGACCGGATGCTGGGGGCCGAAGGGGATGGTCATTTTGGACATGCGTTTACCTCGTGTGGTTGAGGGCTGCCGGCGCGTCCTGGCGAAGACGACGCCGGCAGCCTCGGTTTATAGCCGGCGGCAACGGAACCGTTGTTGGTTTGGCACATTTCGCATGGACAGGCTTTCGCCGCATTGTTGGGGAACAAAGGAGCCGGTCCCGTCCGCCGCCCGCCAGAAGTGGTCTCAAAACCCCATCTAACGTCCGATAGCGGTGTTGCCGCCCGCTTCAAAATGCTCACATATGACCAAATATGCTGCGCTTTTTCATCGGGCCGCGCCTTGCTTTCGAACGCGATCTGAACTTTTGAAATCACTTCAAATCACTGGTCACTTCTGCCGAAGCGTTTTTGGTTATGACGCCGTACTTGCAAAAAGGGGTGCGCCCGGCTTCTTTTTCCAGGTAGAGCCCTTCATCATAATCCAGGGCCAGGCCGTCGAAATGCAGGCCGAACTGGTCCTGGATTTCGTTTTCCACCAGAACGGCGCCGAAAAACACCGCGCTGATGCTGGGCGCCGTGTGCCCCTTGGTGACGTTCACCCGGAAATGCTTCATCTCCAGGTCCCGGTCGAAGTGATAGATGAGGTCCACCTCGTGCTCGTTAAGATCCACCGCCGTCAGGGTCACCAGGCGGTAGCCGTCCTGCTTCATGCATTCGGCCTGGGCAACGATTTCATCCACGGTGATGGAAGACATGTTTTCGATCATGATCTGCTTTTCCTGTTTTCCTGAATCACGGTTTTATAATATCCTGTCTCAGCGGTCCGGATAGTCCCTCCAACCTCAAATCGCCAACAAAGCCTGCAGTTCCTTTCAGCTTGACGCTTTGAGCTTGGCGCTTCTTATAAGGACCTTTCACTCGACCCCTTGAAACCTTGAACCCCTGGCCCCATAGCTTCACGCCGCTTCCCGGGCCTTGGCCTTGAAGGTTTCGATGGCCTTGACCACGCCGTCGATAATGGCTTCCGGCTTCGGGGGGCAGCCGTAAACGTAGACATCCACGGGAATGACCTTGTCGATGCCGCCCACCACGTTGTACGCCTCCCGGAAAACGCCCCCGGACAGGCCGCAGGCGCCGATGGCCACGACCGCCTTGGGGTTCGGCATCTGGTCGTAGATTTTTTTGAGGGCATGCTTGTTGCGGTGGTTCACCGCCCCGGTCACCATCAGGATGTCGGCGTGCTTGGGGTTGCCCACGTTGACGACCCCGAAGCGTTCCACGTCATAGATGGGCGTCAGGCAAGCCAGGGTTTCGATGTCGCAGCCGTTGCAGCTGCCGCAGTCGAAGTGGACCATCCATGGGGATTTGGCGCGTGATTTTTCGATGAAGTCCTTTATCATGGTTTAACTTCCATCCTTCCAGCAGCCGAAATTGTTGTTTGCTGTGAGGCGTACTTTGGTACGCCGCAGCAGGAAAATCTGCGGCGAACGACGAGCAGGTTCAAAAAGACCATTTCTGAAAGGGCCTTACTTGGCGTAGAGCCAGATTATGTTGATAACCGACATGGCCAGTCCCACGCTCCAGACGTAGCCCAGCATCCAGCGCCAGGTCATGCGGGCCATGGCGTTGTCCACGATCAGCTCCGCAAAATAGGTGGCGGTGATCAGGATAATCATACCCACCGGGCTGGTGGCCCAGAACAGGGCGCACAGCCCCAGGATCAAAACCGTCTCATACCAGTGCCCGACCTCGATCAAACCCAGGATCGGGCCGGAATGCTCGGTCAGCACGCCCTTGACGATTTCCTGATGACCATGGTGGGAAGTGGAAAAATCAAAGGGCGACTTGCGCAGTTTGATGGTCAGGGCATAGGTCAAGACGATGAAAATCAGGGGCAGTTCTTTCAGCAGGGGCGCCTCGTGGGCGTAGATGGCGGAAATCTTGAAGCTTCCGGTCACCGAATAGATGGTGACGAACACCAGGATCAGCAGGGGCTCGTAGGTCAGCACCTGGATCAGTTCCCGCTGGGCGCCCACCTGGGCGTAGGGCGAGGGTACGGCCATGCCGCCCAGCACCAGGAAGACCGCCCCCACGGCCTGGACAAAGAAAATCAACAGGAGATCCGACTGCAGGAAGAAGAGCACCACCGACAGCACGGCGCCCACCAGGTAGACATAGGCGCAGAAGACCTGCCACGAGTTGGGCACGATCATCTGTTTGCCGAAGAGCTTGGCCACATCGTAGAAGGGCTGCATGATGGGCGGGCCGAAGCGCGCCTGCAGGCGCGCGGTGATGCGGCGGTCGATACCGGCGATGAATCCGCCCAGCAGTGGGGCGCCCGCCAGGGCGAAGAGAACCAGCAGGGTATCCTTGATCACAGGGCACCTCCCATCATGAGAACGAGTAAGGCCACGGCCACGTTGTTGACCCAGAAGGTCAGCCGTTCTTCGCCAAAGAGCCGGGTCAGGTAGTAGTTGCCGGTCTCGATCTGGACGATTTTGTTCATGGGGCCGCGAAAGGTTTCGTCATCCGGGCCGCCGCTGTGGACGCCGGACATGTACATGGGGGCCACGTGGCGCGCCCGGGTTTTCTGGGCCTGTTTCAGGGCATAGACGAACCCGGCCGCCAGGATGAGAAAGATGGGAATCACGGTGAAGCCGCCAATGCTGCTGTCGAGGCTGCCGAAATGGACCTGGTAGGGGGCGAAGGCCAGCATGGGTTTGACCAGCAGGCTGTAGATCCAGGGCAGCACCAGGCTGAAGAGCACCGCACCGCCGGCCAGCACGCTCAGGGGGCCGTTGACAAAGGCGGACATGGGCTCCGGCTTGAGGCCTTTTTTATAAGAGGCGCTCATAAGGATCCCGGCCCAGCGGCCCCAGACCACGAAGCCCAGGGCGCTGCCCATGGCGATCATGCCCACCGCGGGCAGATTGTTGGAGGCGGCCTCGATGGCCATCCACTTGCTGATCAGCACCCCGAAGGGCGGCAGCAGCATGGTCATGATGCCGATTACGGTGATGACGGCAATGCGGGGTTTGACGGCGAAAAGCCCGCGCATGTCCTCGATGTCCCGGCTGCCGATCTCCTGCTCGATGGTGCCGACGCAGAGAAACAGCAGGGCCTTGGAGATGGCGTGAAAGATGATCAGCAGAATTCCGGCGGCCAAAGCGGTAGGTGTGTTGATGCCCGCGCAGGCGATAATCAGGCCCAGGTTGGAAATGGTGGAGTAGGCCAAAATCTTCTTGCCGTTGCGCTGGCCCAGGGCCAGGGCGATGGTCACCAGGAACGTGAACGACCCCACGATGGCCAGTCCCTGGCTGAAAAAGGTGCCGGCAAAGGTCGGGGCAAACCGGAAGATCACGTAGACGCCGGCTTTTACCATGGTGCTGGAGTGCAGCAGGGCCGACACCGGGGTCGGGGCCACCATGGCGCCCAGCAGCCAGCTTTGAAAGGGCACCTGGGCCGACTTGGTGAACCCGGCCAGACAGAGCAGCGCCAGGGGCACCAGCAGGGCGCCGCCCATGGGGCCCGAAGCGATGATCTGCTGGATGTCCGTGGTGCCGGCAACCTGATGGGCGCCGATCATGCCGAAGACAAAGGCCACGCCCCCCAGGGAATTCATCCACAACGCCCGCAGGGCGTTTTTAACAGCGATCGGGGTGCCGTCATGGCCGATCAGCATGAACGAACAGAATGTGGTGACTTCGAAAAAGAAGTACAGCCAGGCGATATTGTTGGACAGGGCCAGCCCGTTCATGGCGCCCAGAAATATCAGCAGCAGGAAAAAGAACTGCGGCTGGCGGGAGCGCGCCAGGTGCAGGTGCGCTTCGTGCTTTTGCATGTAGGGCAGGGCGAACACGCAGATCAGCGACCCGACGATGGAGACCAGCAGGGTGATGATCAGGGAAAGGTTGTCGCCATAGAAGCCGGGGGCCGGCGCACCGTGATCCACCATGAACAGTTCAAAAAAGAGCAGGGGCACCGCCTGAAGGATCACCAGGGTCATGATCAACTTGCTGCGGTGTTTGCGGGCAATCCCGAACATGATGGCCAGCAGGGCGAAGTCGGCCAGGGTGATGACGGTGTTCACCAGGCCGGCCCAGGGAGACGGTGGCACATAGGTAAAGGTGCCGTGACCCAGGAGCATCAGCGAACCGGCGGTCAGCACCGCCCCCGTGACCAGGACGGTCAGGGTGCGCGCAAAGCCGATGCGCACCAGGTAGCACAGCACTCCGGCGATAATGGGGACCAAAATGCACATGAAAAGCAGCAGCGACGGCATGAAGTTCCTTTCAGGCAAAGCGGTTACAGTGTTTCGGGCCTTCTTTCAAAATGCGGCGAATCGTGGATTCGCTGATGGCTTTGCCGGTGCGGGCGGCAAATATGTTGATGACCGTGCGGCTGGAGTGCGGGTACCGGCTCACCAGGGAGCGAATCAACACCCGGTCGGCCTCGGTAATCACCCGCGGCGCGCCGCTGCGCGGCCGGTCCCGCAGTCCTTGCAACCCCTCTTGCTCCCAGCGGTCGATCCATCCGGACACCGTATCGCGGCTGACATCGTAAAAGGCCGCGATAACCCCGATGCCCATTTTGCGATGGCTCAGCAGGATGCTGTGGGCCCGCATGCGGACCCGGGCCGACAGGTCCTGCTTCATCAGTTTTTCCAGCCCGGCCACCGCTTCCGGCGAAAGCGGCGACACAAATTTCCTGGGGTGATGCACAACGGCGTCCTTACCGTTTTCCAGCTATATTGCATGTAATCCCGGGGGGATAGGTATTACGAGAATTGTCCCCTAAAGCATTTTGTACGGGAAAACTTGTGGGGAGGGGTATTTACAAGGGGTATGCCAGGGGGAGAAAGCTTTCAGGTGGAATCAAGGCTAACTGCCTAAAATGGTGAGGGAACTTTTTTTGGCGAAGCCCGATAATGGAGAAGATTTCAGAACTGAATAGCGGACCATGAATACGACAATAATGACATAATAAGCCAATAAAATTTAAGAAAATGATTTAAATACAAGTATTTGTATTAGTATGACAAAAAGGTCGCACTATGTGTCATTAGGGTCGTACCCTTGTCCTGTCCGTATTGGGCAAGTCGTTTACAGTATCCAGGCCGATGTCCCTGGCAAACCCCGCTGCTCAGGTTTCAGGGCATGGCGTTCGGGCGTAGCGTCCGCAAAGCGGCGGATGCCCGGGAACTGCGGGAAACGAAAGCATTCTATACGCCTCATTTTAACATCAAAAAGGCAGTTATAGGTGCCTGTAATGAAATCTAAATGCTCATTATAAATATAATTACAGGATGTTCGTTTGGTCGGTCGGGCCCCTATCCACCCCCTTATCCCCTCACTGTCCCAACAAAGCTGAAAGAGACATCAAATGACCGCAGACGCCGCGCGTTCCGCACTGGATAAGGCGCCTTCGAGGTAGCCGCGCAAATGATCGGCGGTTTCGGTGCCGGCGAAATGGAAGGTGTCGTCCCAGATGCTGGTTTTTCCAGCGGGGGGATCGAATTCGGGATGATTATGGGCTGAGCGCTGGTCATATTCCGTGGCCGTGAATTCTTCCCGGGCCCAATCCTGATAATATAATTTGACGGGATAGCCGGCCTCCGGTCCGTAAAGCAGGGGAAGCTGGGCGAGGATGGCCTGGATCATGGTTTCCTTATCTTTGCGCCGCAATGCCGGAATGCCGAGAAATCCGGTCAATCCATAGGGCCTGCTGGCCTCGCCGGATCCGTCATGAATTTCTCCCAGGGGGCCGCACAGGCTGAACCCCTGGCCGGAGAGGCCGATCTTCCGCCAATCCGCCTGGTGATAGAGGGCAAAGAATTTGGCGTGCCCTGCCATCCAGGTGCTTGATCTCAACATGGCCTGGGTAAGATCGTATGACAAATCCGGTGTAAACAAGATGGAGCGGGCCGCCAGCCGGGGCGGCAAAGCGAGGATGATCCGGGATGCCGTCAGCCGGCAGAGGGGTTCCTGGTCGAGACGCCCCACCGTCACCCGGATGCCATTTTCCCGCCGTTCGATTTCGCAGACCGGATGGTCCAGCCGGACGGCATCCGGGGAAATCCGGGTGCAAAGCCCCTGGACAAGGGAGATCATGCCCCCCTCAAGTCGCCATCCGGGCGGCTCCATCGGATAGCCTTCGATGGTTTCCGTGTGGCCGTCCCTGGCCTGGAATCGGCAAAGACCCGTTTCAAACTGGGGGTATCCCCTGAGGCCCAGGGTCTGAATCAGCGATGTCAGGTGGGGGTTGATCATGGGCCAATACCAGGATGGTCCCAGGTCGGCAAAAAAGCCCTGGTGCTCCGGGCTTAGGATGCGGCCGCCCACGCGGGAACGGGCTTCAAGCAAGACAAATGGTATTTTTTGGGCCGCCAGCAGAAAGGCCGTGTAAATGCCGCTGAGGCCGCCCCCAATGATGATGGTGTCAACGTTTTCAGAATGCATATCCGTTTTGTGTCCCAATTTTCCAGCGCGCGATCGAACCGTCCGTCTTTTTCCGCAGACGTTATGCGCCTGTCCGATCTGAAAATCAATGGTTTGTGCTTTATCTGGATATTTGCAAGCAACCATTGACCGGCGTAGAAAGCGTTGAGCCAGACGGTCCAAGGCCAAAAAAAAGGCTTTTGGCCACGTCCCAAGGGGCGGTCCGATCGATTGATGATGCCCGTTTCTTGTGATAAAGCCCAACAACGACAAACCTCTTTTAATTTACCTGCGAAGGGGGCACCTGAGGCTCCCACGCTGCGGGCAGAGCCCTACTTTTTTACGCGAACCCTTGAACCCTGGATTTCTCGGATCCTATAAATCGCACCAAATTAATGTGCGGTGCGTTAACCGCATAAACCGCAACCGGATTCTCGTGAGCTGATTAAAAAGAGGCGCTGAATGGAAAAGGTCACCATACGATACTGTAAAATTTGACTTCATAATCGTTTGTTTGCCGCCCGTGTGGCGGCGTTTATCAAAAAGGAAACCGGCATCGAAGTTGAAACCGATCCCAGCGGTAAACTGGGCGAGTTTACGGTATGGGTGGACGGCAAGCGCGTTGAGGAAAAAGGCCGGCTCAAATTCCCGGATAAAGACAGAATTCTTGATGCCGTTAGAAAGGAAATGCATCGAAGGGACAAGAATTAACGGGTCTCTGCAAAGCTCCAATCAACAAGAATTTACCACGAAGAGCACGAAGAAAACCGGCCAGAGCTAATGAAACCCTTCGTGTCCTTCGTGATCTTCGTGGTTCAAGCTGTTGCATTTAACCAAACGTGGTCTTTCCGGATAACCGCATAAGAATTACAAAATCGCGCAACCAATAGAAGGAAAAGGGGGGCAACGTCATGTTGACCGGAATCCACTTTATCCTGACCTACACGTGCAATTTCGAATGCGACCACTGCTTTCTTTTCAGCAGCCCGCAGGCACAGGGCACCTTTACCATCGACCAGGTGGAAAGAACCCTGGCCGAGGCCGAGAAGATCGGGACCATCGAGTGGATATTCTACGAGGGCGGGGAGCCGTTTCTTTTTTACCCTTTGCTGGTGGAGGGTATCCGGCGTGCCCATGCCAAAGGGTTCAAGGTGGGGGTGGTGACCAATGCCTACGGCGCAACGTCGGACGCAGACGCGGCGTTGTGGCTGAAGCCCCTTGCCGCAGCCGGTTTGTCCTATCTCAGCATCAGCAATGATCGTTTTCACTACGGCGACACGTCGGAAAACTCTGCCGTCACGGCATTTAAAACGGCCAGGCGGCTGGGCATCGAGACCGCGTCCATCTGCATCGAAGCGCCGGAAGTGGAGCCTGCGGCCGACAGTGCCGGGGACAAGGGCAGCCCGGTCATCGGCGGCGGTGCCAAGTTCAGAGGCCGGGCTGTCGAAAAACTGTCCGGCGACCTACCGCTCAGCCCCCCGCAGGCCATGCGGGAATGCCCCTATGAAGACCTGGAAAATCCGTCGCGGGTGCACATCGATCCTTTCGGTCATGTTCACCTGTGTCAGGGCATCAGCATGGGCAACATGTGGACGACGCCCCTTTCCCAACTTGTGCGGCAATACCGCCCGATGGATCACCCGATCTGTGGGCCGCTGATTGAGGGCGGGCCGTCGGCCTTGGCGGGCACATTGGGCATCGCTCCGGAGGCAGGGTATATTGATGCCTGCCATTTTTGCTACACCGTGCGCAAGACCGCCATCGGTATTTATCCCGAATATCTGGCCCCCCGGCAAGTTTATGGCCTCGCATAAAAAAGGTGAATCAGCCCGAATGAAAAAAGAATGCAGCCGACAAGAAGACCGCAAGCTGAAGTGCCAACTCGTGGGATGGATGCTGTTTATCCTGTGCGCATTGTTCTACCTGTTCTCCAGTCTGAAAAACCGGGATGTTATGGCGGTCGCCGGCAGTCTTGCCTTTTTGGTGGCCTGCCTTGTTTTCCTTGTTCCCGTGGCGGATGCCTGGAAAGCAAACCACCGGTCCCGAAGGGATTCCCGACATCATCATTCTGGCGGTTAAGGGGCGTTGTCAGGGGGGGGAGATGGCACGGCGTCTCGCACCATGCGATTGATGACGATGCCGTGGGATTTGCCGAAGGCCATGACTTCTTCCGGCTTGAATTCTCCGGCCCGGTAGGTGGCCAGAAACCGCGGGGCATCCAGCATGTGCAGGATGTAGGACAGGTGGCCGGCGTAACCGGTGTCGTCCAGGCGCTGGAGGGCCTTGATGGCCTCGGCGGCAAGGACCATTACCTGGCGGCTGATCAGGGGCGGCTGCTCTTTGGAGCAGCGATGCAGGCTGTAGATGCGCCGGCAGGCGAAAGGGCGAATGGCGTAAATCATGCAGGCCCTGGTTTTCATGAGGAAGGGGCAGGCCGAGGGCCGGCCGGCTTCGCGTCTTTTCATATCCTGCTTCAGGGCTTTTTTAACGCTGGTCTGGCGGGCGCGGGGCATCCGTTGGATATGGTTGTGAATGACCAAACCTTCCAAGGTCGTGCAGTCGATACGGCCCGCATCGGTGCAGCAGAAGGCACAGCCCTCGGTGCAGGCGGCTTCACGGCGGAACGGGGCGGTTTCGCGGGCGAAGGCGTTGTAGATTTCTTGCAATGTTTCTAATTTTTGCTTCATTGGATTTGCGTCTCTAAACAACGCTTATGAAGAGTGCGCCGAGCTTTTGTGAGAATTGGGGAGCCATACCCTGAAATCCCTTGAAATGCAAATTGAAATGGCCGCCAGTTGTAAAATCTTTATTGAATTTCCCTGTGTTAGGCTAACTGAGGGCTTGCGCTTCGATGGAGAAGGCTATTTCTCTATCCGGCCATCTATGTATACTGATAGTTGCCCTCGTTGCGGCGGATATTGCGGTGATCCCACGCATGGCGATGTTCCTGGAAACGTTTCATCATGACCGGCAGGCGTTCGAGGATGCCCCACTCGGGTGCCGGCGACCACTCCAAAACCTTCCGCGTATAGGCCGTGTCCACCACCAGGGGCCGGTCCACATAGGCCATCATCCATCGGCGTTCATACCGTTTCTGCTGAAACAACACCTTGATGCTGTTTTTGAAAAACAACCCCCATTGGGCCGCCCAGGTCGGGACATAGACCGGCCGGGATGAAAAGCGGGGATCGACGGCGCTGCGGATGAGGGGAAAGAGTGCATTGTGGGTCGTGCATCCGTCGGGCGAGGCGAAAAGCGTTTCACCGCGCGCCAGTTGTTCGTGCCGTGTGATGATCTGGCGGATGCACGCCACCAGATCTTGCCGGTGAATGTAGGGGAAGCCGGAGTTGCCCCGGCCGGGAATGCCGCGCCCCAGCAGACCGGGTCTGCTCCAGAGTCTCATGAGGCTGAACAGCGGCGGCAGTTCACACCAGTCGCTGAAGACCCCGGCGATGCGCAGCGCCACCGTAGGCATCGCTGCTGTGTATTGGGCCAGCATTTTCTCGCCCATGCTTTTGGCCCGTGGATAGGCAAGGGAAGCTATAGGCTGGGACGCTTCCGTCAGTGCTTGGCCGGGGGCCGGCGACGGCAGCGAGGCGATGCTGCCGGCAAAGATGAAACGGCGGGTTCCCAAACGCCGGGCCCCGTCCAGGATATTGCGCAGGCCCTGGACGTTGGTGCGCTCGTCTTCGGGCTGCCAGTACTGGCCGAAGTGGTAGAAGGCGGCCATGTGGAGCACAAAGTCCACGGGCCGGTAGCGGTCCTCGATGGTATTGAAGAAAGTGTCGACGCGGTTGCGGTCGGAAATATCGACGGTCACCCACCGAACCCCGGGGGCTGCGGCGCGAAGGGCCTGGGAAGGCTCTCGCCGATCGATCCCATAGACGTGGTGATCCCGGCTCAGGTCAGCACAAATCGCTGCACCGAGAAAGCCTGAAGAACCCGTTACGATGACCGAACGATTGCCCATGATGCCGCCCCTGCGAAAAAGGATGAGGAGCGCCTGCCATCTATGTCAAAATCTAGGAATCCGCTTGATAGGGGTCAAGACGCAAATTATTTTATTATAGAAGACTAAAAAACGGTCCAGGCTCTGTGCCGGTATCCTTGCCCTTCTTCCTTATTGTGTTGCGTGCTTGAACCAACCGCCGAGTCATCCCTGCCGGCCGGAAGAAAGGGGCGATAATGAATCCCGCCTCCGATACACCCCGTAACATCACGATCGGTATCCTTGGTGGCACCGGTCCTTTCGGCCGCCCCTTCATTCGTGAATTTGTGGCTCAGGGCCTGACCGTGCGAATCCTGACCCGGACGCCCGGCCCCATTACCGCACGCTTCCCGGGTGCCGATGTGCGACAGGGCAGCATGATGGTGGTGGACGATGTGTGTCGCCTCCTGGACGGTGCCGCGGGTGGCCTTTTGATCACGCCGGTTGGTTGGAACGATGATACGGCTATTGAGCTCAAGGCTGCACGGGTTGCCGTTGCCGCCGCCCGACGGGTTGGCCTGCCCCATTTGATCTATGTTTCCCTCATTCAACCATCCTACCCGACCGGCGTTCCGTTGCTGGATGTCAAACGGGACATCGAAAACGAGATTGCAACGAGCGGCATCCCCTGGTCGAGTCTGCGCACCGGTTGCTATATGGATGCCTGGCTGGCCTTTTTGCCCTTTTTCATGAAGCTGGGCTTCTACCTGTTTCCGCTCCCCTCGCGGCATCATTTCAGTTTTACGTCGGAACCGGACGTGGCCCGGGTTGTGGCCCTCCTGATCCGCAACGGTCAAATCCTGAACGGTCCCGTGGATCTTGTCGAGTCCCGGCCACGCACCCTGCAGGAGGTGGTTGGTGTTTATGAAAAGTCAACGGGACGCCGCCTACACCTGTCCGGGTCCTGGATCCTGCCAGTGTTGAAAATCCTGCGCCCGGTGGTCTTTCGCTGGGCATTCCCCACTGGTGCTTCCCGGGTGCGGTTGTTGGGCTATTTCGACCGGCATGACTGGGTGGGCAATTCCGAGCAGATCAGGCAAGCCATCCCGGGATTCGAGCCGGTATCGATGGAAGACCATATGCGCACCAAGTGCTGATGCGTACCGTTTCATTGGTAGATTTGATGATCGCCGATTTCGCGGATGCATTCGCCCGGCAGGTTGAAGGACAAAACGGTCAGGAGGGCGTTATTCGTTGTGGCCACCTTTCCCCAGCAGGGCCAACTTCTTCTCCCGTTTGGCCTTGCGGTTGGACGCGCATTGATTGCCCTTTTTTGTTTTGGGGCGCACTATTTTAGGCGTGTCGCGCTTTTGATCACGGGTTTCGGCCTTTTTGCGATCCAATGCTTCAATCTCGGCAATGCGGGCCATCTGGCGTTTGGCCTGCCGGATAGCGCCCTTGATTTGCCGGACGACGGCATCTTTCTGGATCGCCCGCGTATCCAACCCCTGGGCTTTGAGGGCCTCCAGGCGGAGGGCCAGCCTCTTGGTGGCCGATTCTCGTTTGTTTTCGATGAAAGGCTTTTTGTGGAGTGTCATCTGTCTTTCCTTGGCAAAATGGTCGTTGTTACAGGGCTGGTATAACCTGGCGGCGTCGGGCATGCGGTTTACTTCACCGACTTGGGCTTCAAGGTTCCTCCCCCCTTCCTCTGTTGAATCACAGGGTAATGTTCTGCAAACCACATACCAGAAATCAAACCGGGCGGTGTCTCAGCAAAGGGCTGTCACGATTTCATCGGGCCGGTCTTATGCTGAGCGGAAACAGCGGCCGAATGACTTGTGCTTCCATTTCCTCGGTATCGCCGACAGGATGAAAGTTCGTGACGAAGGCGCTTTAAGTCGGACTTGCCAATTCCGATCATTCCCGGGAATCAGAAATCCAGAGACCGCCTTGGCCCGCCACATATATTCCCAAAATCTATAGATCATCCCCTTATGTATTCGATTTAACGATTTGACCGTGTGTGGAAGGTTATATATCTATGCCCTGGAATCGAGAAATTACTCATAAAAATGCCTGTCTGGAATTGAATTACTAGCTACGGGCTTCAAGAGAGGCTGGCTTGAAACTGATCTTCGTCTGCCCTGATTACAACAAGGTGTTCGAAAGCGAGCATTACCGGGTGCTGGAAAACAGGGGGGTCGTCACGGATGCGGCCGGCCATCGATCACTGGATGCCAAGGTCGCGCTGGACACCCCCTGTCCTTTTTGCGGCAAAATGCATGTCTATCATGCCAGTGAATTAGCGTGTCCGTTTAATTGATCAATCTGTGGTGAATTAGCTGGAAGGAGGATTGCGTTGATGCAAGGGAAAAACATTTTTGCGACACGGTGGGGCATCATCGGTGTGGGCGCCTTGATTGGCATTCTGGCGCCGCTATTGCAGAAGCTCGGCAACCCCGGCAATATGGGAATTTGCGTGGCCTGCTTCGAGCGGGACATTGCCGGCGCCGTGGGGCTTCACCGGGCGGCGGTGGTGCAGTACCTGCGTCCCGAGATAATCGGCTTCGTGTTGGGATCCATGGCAGCCGCTTACCTTTTCAAAGAATTTCGCCCACGGGTGGGGTCGGCCCCCATCGTCCGGTTCATTCTGGGCGCTTTTGCCATGATCGGCGCCCTGGTGTTTCTGGGCTGTCCCTGGCGGGCTGTGTTGCGGCTGGCCGGCGGCGACGGGAATGCGATCCTGGGCCTGCTGGGGTTGACCTTCGGCATATGGATCGGCACACTGTTTCTCAAAAAGGGCTACAACCTGGGCCGTACGCAGGTAACCCATGCTACCGTTGGCTGGATGCTGCCGCTGTTCATGGTGGGGATGTTGGCCCTGCTGCTGATGTTTCCTCAGGTTCCGGAGCAGGCCAAAAGCGGTGTTCTGTTCTACAGTCTTAAAGGACCCGGCGCCATGCATGCGCCCTTGTTCCTGTCGCTGGTTGTGGGGCTGGGCATTGGTTTTCTGGCCCAGCGCAGCCGCTTCTGCACCATGGGGGCCATTCGGGACACGGTCCTCTTTGGCCAGACCCATCTGCTGGGCGGGTTTATCAGTTTGACCGCGGTGGCTTTTTTGACCAATCTTCTTCTCGGCCAATTCAAGGCCGGATTCGCAGGGCAACCGGTGGCCCACACCATGCACATCTGGAATTTTGCCGGCATGGCCCTGGCCGGTCTGGCATTTGCCCTGGCCGGCGGATGCCCCGGTCGCCAATTGTTTCTCGCCGGGGAAGGGGATGGCGATGCCGCCGTGTTCGTCATGGGTATGATCGTGGGGGCGGGATTCGCCCACAATTTCGGACTGGCCAGTTCGCCCAAAGGTGTCGGCCCGCACGGCATCGCCGCAGTGGTCGTGGGGCTCCTGGTCTGTCTGTTTATTGGATTTACCATGCGGGGAAAAAGCGCCTAAACGTCATTCGTTTTTTTTTAACAGAACCGTAAAAAGTCGAATCACTTGTTTTGACGTCATTCCGGCGGAAGACGGAATCTGTTGGTATCCGTATGTTAGAGATTCCGGATCAAGCCCGGAATGACAGATAAAACACTTTTTACGAAACCATTTTTTTTCAGATTCCAAGGAGGTTTGCGATGGCAGCGACAGTCGATGCGCGGGGGCTTTCATGCCCGCAGCCGGTGATCATGACGCTGGATGAAATCAAGAAGGGCAGCGACAACGAGATGATTGTCCTTGTGGACACGGATACATCCAAGGAAAACGTGGTGCGGGCGGCGGAAAGCCAGGGCTGCCGGATTACGGATGTGGCTTCGGAAGGCGAAGGATATCGCATCGCCCTCACCAAAGGATAAATTGTGCTCGGGTTTTTCAAAAAGAAGAAAACGGTGTCCGGACACCGGGAGCCCCCATCATCAGTGGATCGAGGGATTCTGGTGTTCGATAACACCAGTGAGGTGATCCAGGCCGAAAACCAACTCAAAAAGGACGGCTGGCCTGTCAAGGTCATGGGACCGCCTCCGGAGATTCGCACCGGCTGTGATCTGGTGGTCGTCTTCCCCCTCATCGAGGAGCTGAATATCCTGCGGGCTTTGGACAGGGCCGGGATTGCGCCGGTGCAGGTGGTGCCGGTGAGCGCGCCTTTGCTGGCCCCGGTGGATCTCTTTCAGACCAAGGACTTCGGCGATTACCTGATGGTGCGTGCCGCGAACATGAAAATAACGGTGGCCAAAGACAGCCGGCGGATTGTGAACATTTCCGGCGGCGGGTGCCCGGATGTGCCCTATCTGGCCGAGGCCATGATCGGCCAAACGTTGGCTGACGCACCGCGGCCCCGGGATCTGGGGCACACCCTGTGCGGGTATGCTCTTGAACTGGCCTTCACGGAGTTGCAGCGAACATGTTAGGCATCGTCGGTACGGTCCCGGATCTTCAGTTTCCGCTGGCCCATGGCAGGGTCCGCTGGGAGGGCCGGCGGATTGGCATCGACGGCCGCAGCATTCCTGTCAATCGGGGCACGCCCGCCCTTTTGGCCGCCGCCCTGAGGGCTTCCGAATACCTCGGTGGCCAGGATATCTATGCCTTTCTTGTGGGCGACACCGGTCAGGGCGAGGGCAGCCGACGGTTGTACCGGTTTCTGGCCCGCCATCTGTCTGAATTCGATTTGCAGGTGTTGACCTTCCATTATCTGCAGCCGGATGTGGACTGGCATGGCCGGGTACTGTTGGCTGCGCAGGCCATGCCGCGGCGACCGTTATTGATTGCCGATGCCGGCTTCATGTATGCCGCCAAGATGGGCGGCCAATCCGGGCAATACGATTATTTTACACCGGACGTGGGGGAACTGGCCTTTTTGGCCGATGGCCAAGCGCCCCATCCCTTTTACACCCGGGGATTTATTTTGCACCGGGAAAACAAGGTGCCCGATCTTATCCGGCAGGCCTATGGACACGGCAATGCCGCCGCTGCTATGGTCGTAAAAGGCCGGACCGATTATATCGTTGAAAAGGGGAAGATTGTCGCCACGGTGGAGACCCCGGCTTTCGAGGCCATGGAGGCGATCGGCGGCACGGGGGACAGTCTGACCGGTCTGTTGACTGTTCTGGCCGGGAACGGTTTGGAGCGGACCGAGGCTGCCGTCCTGGCGGCCCGGGCCAACCGTCTGACCGGTGCCCTGTGCGATCCCACCCCGGCCACCCAGGTGCCGGAATTGATCGATACGATTCCCCGGGCGTTGTCAAAACTGATGAACCCGGCGGGTCAGGAGAAAGTAAGACATGACGGAACGTGAGCGCATACGGCTGACCCAAACCGTAGCAGGGGCCGGCTGAGCGTCAAAGCTGGCGCCAGGGGACCTGGACCGAGCGCTATGCGGCATGGTGTTTCCCACTGACGAGAACGTCCTGGTGGGACTGGACCGCGCCGACGATGCCGGGGTTTACAAAGTTTCCGACGATCTGGCCCTGATCCAGACCGTGGATTTTTTCACGCCCATCGTGGACGATCCCTACATGTTCGGCCAGATCGCGGCCGCCAACGCCCTGAGCGACGTCTACGCCATGGGGGGGACGCCCAAAACGGCCATGAACCTGGTGGCCTTCCCGGTCAAAGACATGGATTTGGCCGTGCTGCGCGAGATAATCCAGGGCGGGATCGACAAAATGGCGGAAGCCGAAGTCGTTCTCATGGGCGGTCACAGTATCGAAGACAAGGAGTTGAAGTACGGCCTGTCGGTGACGGGTTTCGTGCATCCCGACCGGGTGCTGACCAAACAGGACCTGCGGCCGGGGGACAGGCTGGTGCTGACCAAACCGTTGGGCACGGGCATCGTCAACACCGCCATCAAGGCGGGCATGGCATCAACCGACCTCACGGAGGCGGTGACGCGATTGATGGCCACCCTGAACCGCAGGGCCGCGGAAATCATGGCGCGCTTCGCGGTGAGCGCCTGCACCGATGTCACCGGGTTCGGCCTGCTCGGGCACCTGGCCGAGATGGTGTGCGGGTCCGGCCGGAGCGCCCGGATTTTTGCAGCCCAACTCCCCGTGATTGAAGACGCCCTGACGTTTGCGGCCATGGGCCTGATCCCTGCCGGTGCTTACAGGAACCAGGAATTCCGTGCCGCGATGATCGACATGGCGGCGAATGTCGAGCGGGCGCGGCAGGATCTCCTCTTCGACCCCCAGACCTCGGGCGGGCTACTCATGGGCGTGAGGGAGGACCAGGCCGAGGCGCTGGTTGCCGAATTGAAAGCTGCCGGAATGGTGGAAGCCGCATTGATCGGAGAGGTCAGGGACGATCCGGCCGAAAAGATACGGATCGAATAGACCTCGCCTGTCAAGACGGCTCCTCTTGCCGTCCTATTTTTTTGCCGGATGCCATGGTTCGTTTTGATCCAACCCGCCGCCGTGGCCGACGAAATTCCGCTGCTGTTTTTCATAGATAAATCCAATGCCCCTCCGGCCCCGTTATTCTTATTATCGATTTGACATCTGTGCTGTTTCCATCAAAGATAGCGCCCATCTTTTCTTCGAAAGGCCTTCCATGACGCACGTTTTCGGATTCACATGAGCATCTCAACGGCAAGCCAACCGTGTCCGTTCGGCAGGAATGTGAACTGAAATCGGCCAACCGCCGATATCCTCTCTATTAAATCCAAGCACGTGTCTTTGGCCGCCGGGCCATTTTGAGACATATTTTCAGGAGGTGGGTATGAGTGAAGACTATCGCGCCATGTGGGAACAATTGGGAATGGATCTTGACGCCCATGACGGTTTGCTGGGTGTTTTAAACCAAGCCTATCAGGACATTTATATGGCCCAGGCCGACCGGCCGGAGGGTATGGGCTATTTTGACTTCGTCATGAGCGAGGTGCACGGCTTGCGCATCAGGGAACTGCTGGATGAAAAAGCCGCAGGCCGCAAAATCATCGGCTCCTATTGTGTCTTCGTTCCCGAAGAGATTGTTTTGGCCGCCAACGCCACCCTGGTAGGCCTTTGCTCGGGGGCCGATTTTGCCATGGAAGAAGTGGAAAAACTCCTGCCGCGCAATACCTGCGCGTTGATCAAGTCCTCCTTCGGGTTCAAGCTGGGCAGGGTCTGCCCCTACCTGGAAAGCGCCGACATGATCGTGGGGGAGAACACCTGCGACGGGAAGAAAAAAGCCTATGAATCCCTGGGGCCGCTGGTGGACAACCTCCATGTGATGGACCTGCCCCAGGTGAAATCCGATCAGGGCCGGGCCCTGCTGCGGGCCGAATACGAGCGCTTCAAGACCGCGGTCGAACAATTGACCGGCGTGGCCGTCACGGCGGAATCCCTGCGGGCGGGCATTGAAACGGTCAATGCCAAACGGGCCGCTTTGCATCGGCTGGCCGTCCTGCGCCAGGCCGATCCGGCGCCCATTTCCGGACTGGACGCCCTCCTGGCCAACCAGGTGTTTTTTTACGACAACCCGGAACGTTTTACGGCCTCGGTAAACAAGATCTGCGACGAACTGGAGCAGCGCGTCGAGCGGAAGGCAGGGGCTTTCAAAGCCCGGACCCCGCGAATTCTCGTATCCGGCTGTCCCCAGGCGGTGCCCAACTGGAAGCTGCCCTGGATTGTCGAAACCTCCGGAGCCGTCATCGTCGGCGAAGAATCCTGTGTGGGCGAACGCGGCACGCGCAACCTGACCAGAACATCCGGCGAAACCGTGGACGAGATGATGACGGCCATCGTGGATCGCTATTTCGAAGTGGACTGCGCCATCTTTACACCCAATCCCCAGCGCCTGGCCCATATCGAGGATATGGTGGCGGATTATCGGGCGGACGGTGTGATCCACTATGGTTTGCAATTTTGCCAGCCGTATCTTATGGAGTCGATGCCGGTGGAGCGTACTTTGGAAGATAAGAATATTCCGTGCCTGCGGGTGGAGACCGACTACAGCATGGAGGATGTGGGGCAATTGAAAACCCGCATTGAAGCCTTCATCGAGCAGCTTCGTTAGGGTTTAGGGGATAGAGAAGAAGATGCGTTTCGCAGGGATCGATATCGGCTCACGGGCCGTCAAACTGGTGGTGGTGGATGAGGCCGGCAGCGTTTTGAAGAGCGCCCGCAGCGACACCGGGTTCGACCCCATGGCCGCGGCCGAAAAGTTGATCGATGGTACGGCTTTCGACCGCATCATGGCGACAGGTTATGGCCGCAGCCTGTTCGAAGTGGCATCGGAAACGCCCACGGTGACCGAGATCAAGGCCCATGCCTGCGGTGCGCGGGCTGTTTTCCCGAACGCCGGCGCCGTTCTGGACATCGGCGGCCAGGACAGCAAGGCCATTGCCCTTTTCGACAATGGCAAAGTGAAGAAATTCGAGATGAACGACCGTTGTGCGGCCGGTACCGGCAAGTTCCTGGAAATCATGGCCCGGACCCTGGGGTTCCGCATCGAGGACTTCGGGCGGGAAGCGCTGGCGGTTGACAACGAGCTCAACATCTCCAGTATGTGCACGGTATTTGCCGAATCCGAGGTTACCTCCCTGATCGCCAAGGGGCAGGACCGCCGGGCGATTGCCCGGGGCCTCCATGCCAGTGTCATCCGCCGGGCCGCCGGCATGATCAGCCGGGTATCCTCGGAAGGGGATATCGTTTTCACCGGCGGGGTGGCCCAAAACCCTTGCATGCGAAAACTCCTGGCGGAGAAGTTGCGCCGCAAGATCATTGTGTCGGATGACCCCCAGATGACGGGCGCTTTGGGAGCGGCTTTGCTGGCGGCCCAAGACGGCTTGCGATGATGATTGATACTGCTGATGCCATTGTTTTTGGAGGAAAGGTACCCACATGAAAGAAATTGACGCCCGGGGACTGGCTTGCCCAGGCCCTGTTCTGCAAACCAAGGCGGCACTGCAGGATGGACAATTGGAGGGGGTGCGCGTGCTGGTGGACAATGCCGCTTCCCAGCAGAACGTGCAGCGGTTTTTGGAATCCCAGGGATTCGAGACCCGGCTCGAGGAAGACGGATCGGACTACCGGGTTATCGGAGACAGCGGGGCCGTGCCGGCGTCCCGGCCCGAGGCGGACGCTGAACCGCAGCCCGAGACCCGGAAGATCATGGTCATGTGCGCCACCGACCGCATGGGGTTCGGAGACGACGAACTGGGGCTCAAGCTGATGGTCAATTTCATCCGCACCCTGAAGGAAATGGGCCCCGAACTCTGGCGGCTGGTCTTCGTCAATAACGGCGTCAAACTCACCATCGACGGCGCCGAGGTGCTCGAAGATCTGCAGGCGTTTGAAAAAGAGGGGCTCACCATCCTGGTGTGCGGCACCTGCCTGGACCATTTCGACCTGCTCGAGCGCAAACAGGTGGGGGTGACCACCAACATGCTGGACATCGTCACCGCCATGCAGCTGGCCGATAAAGTGGTCAGTCTCTAATCCCAAAGCCGATACCAGGCCCCTTTCACGAAGGCTACCCGAGTGGCTTTACCGGCTAAGATCTTTTTCCAGAATACTGAACAGCCGGTCCACATCATCATCGGTGTTGTAGAGGTGGGGGGCGATCCGGATGGAATCCCCGCGGGCACTGGCGAAGACATTGGCCCGGGCCAGCCTGGCCGGCAGGTCGTCCGGAAACCCCTGGGGATGCCGCAGGCCGAGCATGTGCGGCGCCCGATATACGCCGGGCGCCACTTCCAGTCCAAGGGCTTCCGCCCGGGCGGCGATGCCGTCGGTCCGGGTGCGCAGGGTGGCGGCAATGGCATCCACGCCCCACGAGAGGATTTGCTTCAGGGCGGCGCCCGCTATGGGCGACAGGATAAAGTTGCTGGCCTCGCCGGCATCGAAGCGTTTGGCGCCATCCTGGTAGACTCCCCGGTACTGCACCAGGCGGGCGAAGTCTTCCGAATCTTCGCGGTTCATCCAATTTTCTTCCAGGGGAAGCCCCTGTTGCCATCGCGGCGCCACATAGCAAAAACCATAGCTGTATGGCCCCAGGAGCCATTTGTGCGCTGTGGTGATCAGGAAATCCGGTTGAATTTCAGGGACCGCAAAAGGCATGGCCCCCAGGGACTGGGTCCCGTCCACCACGAGGGCGGCCTCGCAGGCCCGGCATTTTTCCCCGACTTGCTTGAGATCGACAAGCGTGCCGTCGGTCCAGTGGCAGTGGGGCAGGGCCGCCACGGCGGTTCGGTTTGATATGGCCTCCAGGACGGCGGGCGTCCAGTTGCCGTCCGACGGTCGCGGTACGGTGATGATTTCGGCTCCGTTTGTTTCCGCCGTCCGGAGCCAGGAATAGATGTTGGATGGAAACTGGTCTTGCAGCACCACGATGGTCTTGCCCGATTCGACGGGGATATTGCGGGCCGCCAGGGCGATGCCGTAGGAGACCGAGGGGATGACGGCGATGTCCCCGGCCGCCGCATCCACCAGGGATGCAAAGAGGGCCCTGTTTTCATTGAGATAGCGAAAAAAGAAATCGGTGCTCAGCGTCCAGGGGCTGGTTTTTTGCACTAGGGCGCGATTCCCGGCGGTTTGGGCAATTTTGAACAAAGGCGAGGTGTAGGCGCAATTGAAATAGGCCACGTTGTCCGGGATGCTGAACAGGTCGCGCTGGCAGGGTATCATATCGGTTTCCTCATGTTCGGTGGTTATGCCGGATGGTGCTGGTTGACCTTTGGTTCGAACGGCTATAATTTGGACTCATGCCGCCGCTTACCTTCATACCACGCCGGAATGGCAACGGCCAGACCCGGTTGCCGGGCGTTGCCGCGCGCAAGCAGATTGCGGGGCTTTGGATTTTGTGGGCATTTTTCGGGATCCTGACGGGCTGCGCCGTTTCGCCGGAGTCGCCGGCCCCCCTCGATGCGCCCCCGGGAATGGTGATCCACTCCGGCGGCCTGATGGATCAGCATCCCTGGATCGAACATGAAATCCGGCAGTTTCTGGATCAGGAAGAAGTCCGGGCTGGTCTCGGATTCGATCCCCTGTCCTATGAAAATCCGTTTACGCTGACCCTCCTGGAGCAGCGCCTGAACGACAAGGGGATCATCCGCATGTTCGGAACTACCGCCAACCGGCATGTCTACGTTCGGGCTGGCTTGTTCGCCGGTACCCCCTCCGCCCTGAACGACATTGGCCCGGCTATGGATCCGGACACCGTCCGCAACCACCGCATGTGCCGCATGCTGGCGGACGATCCCGAAATGCTGGCGCTCTATCGCAATCTTCTCATCTGCCATGAAGTCGCGCATGTGGGCGAATGGTATGCCCTCCGGGAGCGCCAGGCGGTGGTGACCTACACCGGCCATGGCGTCCGCAACCGGGCCGAGATCCGTATCCTGACGCGCCTGTTGCATGCGGGCAAGGTGCGCCCCGCTGTTTACGCCAAGCTTTTTCTGTTCTACGCCACCTTCATGAACCAGGACGCCGAAAGCCAAGAGGATATCGACCGGTATTATCGCCAGGCCCTGTTCGCCTATCGCATTTTAGCCCGGGCGGGCTACACTGGAAACGGTATGTCCAGCCGCTAACCTGGATATTTCACGAAAAATAAATTTGCATAAAAATTTCATGAAATGTTCGGGCTAACGACACCCACCGGAAACGCACCCCGCATTGGGGGGACCGGATTTGCCGGATGGGTCATTCATCGTCGCTGTCGACAAGGTGCAGCGCCCGGGCCTGTTCCCACACACGCCGGGCCAGCCCCACCGTGGCCTGGTCCACCATGCGTCCTTCCACGGCCACAGCCCCGCGTCCCTTTGCTTCGGCGGCATTCGCGGCGGCCAGTATTTTTTTAGCCCGTGCCATGTCTTCGGCGGAGGGGGTGAAGACGCGGTTGAGGGTGTCGATCTGGGCCGGGTGAATGGCCCACTTTCCGTCGCATCCCAGGGCACAGGCCATGGTGGCGGCCTTTTCCAGCCCGGCATCGTCCTTGAAATACCCATAGGGCGCATCGATGGCCATGAGGCCATGGGCCTTGGCTGTCATGACGATCCGGCTCAGGGCATAGTGCCAGCGGTGTCCGGGGTAGATATCGTCTTCCTTTTCGCCATGGCCGGAGAGGGAAACCAGGCGGGCACCCACCGAAGCGGAATAGTCGGCAATGCCGAAGACGAGGGTTTGGACCCTGGGGCCGCTGGCGGCGATCGACCTGACGCGTTCGAGCCCCTGGGCGGTTTCAATGGAGGCTTCGATGCCGATGGGCAGCGGTTTGCCCGCGGCCAGTTCGATGCCATCCAGCATGCGTTCGGCAAAGTGAATGTCGCCAGGGTGGTTCACCTTGGGAATGACCACGGTGTCGATGCGGTCCCCGGCAGCCTCGGCCACCTCCAGCAGGTCGCGGTAGCCGAAAGGGGTGTCGAGGGCATTGATGCGCACGGATAACTGCGGGGTCCGTTCTCCGGCGGATTGAAGCGTCCGGATGACCAGCCGGCGGGCGTCCGCCTTGGCCTCCGGCGGGACGCTGTCTTCCAGGTCGAACAGGAGGGCGTCCGCTTTGGAGCCAAGGGCCTTGGCGTGCATTTTTTCCACGTGGCCGGGGACGGAAAGGATCGAGCGTCTGGGGAGCATGGCGGGTGTCTCCTTTTCTTGGGGTGCCATGTCGGCGGGTTTTAATCGGCAGAACAACTTCACCATACCACAAGCAGAAGATAAACCCTACCGCCACTGGCGGAGAAAGCGCCCGATGACCGCCACCACACGGTCGGTGACCTTGCTGCGTGCCCTTAACCGTAACAGGAGAAGTCCAGGTGCGTTTGACGACGGTCATCCGGCGTTTTAGATTGCCCTACTGGTAAACCTTTGCTGGAAGGCCTACCCGAACATTTCATGAACTATTCGAGATAGAACAATGAAAGGAGACGCTTCACCATGAAATGCCCCACCTGCGGCAGTGTGAATTTTTATGCCAAAGACCCCGATGATGAATACGAAGAATACCGTTTTGCCCTTCAAGGCAATGAGGTGGTACCGGAACAGGGCGATGCGGATACGCTGGCGGTCATAAAAGAGACCGAGGCGTATTGCGAGCGTTGCGCCTGGCACGGCCGGCTGGAGCAGTTGAAAAAGTAAGCTCGCCGGCCGTCCAGGTTGGCAATCGATTTGAAGGGGGCGGCCCTAAAACTCGAAGCGGCTGCCCGCCGCCGCCTGCTGGAAGCGGTCGCCGAAGTGCTGGGCCAGGACCATGCCGGCCTGGGCTCCGGTGCAGTGGGAGACCCCCACCAACTTCACTTCGAAGGCCTCGAACGTGTCGATGGCCGCCTGGATCTGCTCCGGCGCGTAGAACATCAGGTGGGTGCCCCCCAGCACGGCATGCAGGCGGGTGATACCGAATTTTTCCCGGACGTGATCCATAATATTGAGCACCCCGCCGTGGGCGCATCCCAGAACGAGGACCGGTCCGGAAGGGGTTTCCAACAGCAGGTTGGCGTCCTCGGCGATGGGATCGGGTATGTGGCCTTCGCCTTCGGCCAGCACCAATTGGGTGTCGCCGGGGGTTTGCTCGGGTTTACGGGCGTAACCGGTGATGAAATGAAAACCCGGGGCAATTTCTTCGGTTGTTTCGATAAAGGTAAACGCGGCGCCATCAGCCTCAAAAGCCCCCTGGGTTTTCGGTGGACCGATGTAGATCGGGGCCACGGCCGGGTCGGGTGACAGACGCGCCATGTGCTGGTCGAACAGAGCCGGGTGGGCAATAATTTTTTTGGGACCGGTTTGTCCCAGCACCCAGGGCAGCCCGCCGGTGTGGTCGAAATGGCCGTGGCTCAGGAGGATGGCTTCGATGCCATCCAGTGGAAAGCCGCCGGCCTTGACGTTGTGGGGCAGGGTGTGGCCCTGGCCGGTGTCGAAAAGATAGGGTTTACCCTCGTGCTCGATGAGCGCGGCAAAGCCGTGCTCTCCCAGGAAGTCGATCCGACCGATGTTGTTGTCGCAGAGAATCTGAACGGTGGTCATACAGCCCTCCTTAATTCTATTGATTGGTGATGACGACCTGCGCCCGAACCACTCCGAAAGCCCTTCCGATTTTCCAAGCGTACCGCTTTCATTTGGATAAAATGAGAAATAGCTCGTATGTGAGGGTGGTGTCAACAAAGAGATCACTCGGGCACGCGGGATGATATCCCGATGTTCCCGGCAGCAACGGGGCCTTTGCCCTGGTTTTTGCGTTGCATCTCCAAGGGAAACCGGCTCCCTGAAAACGATCGGATCAAAAAATTTGACAGGAGGTTCCCGCGGTCATGCTGGAACGGGCCATCCGCACCACCCTCGAGCGGCGGGCGTTCCGCCAGAACCGCCAGCGGCACCGATTCCGCCAGAACACCCTTATCGCCGACAATGCGGACGCCATGGTCGTTGTCAGCCTCGGCGGTGTGGTGCGTTTTGTCAACCCGGCGGCGGAAGAGATGTTCGGCCGCAAACTGGAAGCGCTGATCGGCACCCCGTTTGGCTGCCCGATAACCGGCGCCTGGCGGACGGCCGGCAGAAGTATACGATCATGACGTTCGATCCCCTGCGCGACGAGGACGCCGCCACGACCGCCTGCATCTGGACCATCCGCGATCTGTCCGAAACCAAGACCCTCGAAGACCAGCTGCGCCAGAGCCAGAAGATGGAGGCCATCGGAACGCTGGCCGGGGGCATTGCCCACAATTTCAACAACCTGCTCATGGGCATCCAGGGCCGCAGCTCACTGATGCTTCTGGATACGGCCGACGGCCACCCCTCCATAGAGCACCTGCACGGTATCGAAGCCCTCGTCAAGGAAGCCTCGGGGCTGACCAAACAGCTCTTGGGGTATGCCCGGGGCGGCAAGTACGATCCCGTGCCCACCGATGTGAATGCGCTTGTTTCCAAAAACCTGCATATGTTCGCCAGTACGCGCAAGGAAATCGAGATTGTCGAGCAATACGCCCTGGATTTGTGGCGGGTGGAAGCCGATCGGAGTCAGGTCAGTCAGGTGCTGCTCAATATTTTCGTCAATGCCGCCCAGGCCATGCCCGAGGGCGGACGTTTGATGGTGAAAACCACCAATGTGCATCTGTCATCCCGGTCCGCTGACGCCTGTGGTGTGACCGAAGGGCGCTATGTCGCGATCCATGTGACCGATACAGGGCGTGGCATGGCCCGCGGGACGCTCCATCGCATCTTCGACCCCTTCTATACGACCAAAGGGCCGGGAAGGGGCACCGGTCTGGGGCTGGCGTCCGCCTACGGCATTGTCCGCAACCACAATGGCTTTATCGACGTGGACAGTGAAATCGGCCAGGGGGCCTGTTTTTCCATTTACCTGTCGGCGACGGACAAGACGATCGTTTCCCACAACGGGATCCGGCATCGTGTGGTTAAAGGCAGCGAAACCCTCCTGCTGGTGGATGACGAGCTAGACGTCCTGGAGGTCGGCCGCCAGCTCTTGTGTCGTCTTGGCTATACGGTGAAGGCCGCCGCCAATGGGTCTGAGGCCTTGCAAATCTACCAGACCCATCCCGCCGCCATCGATCTGGTCGTTCTGGATATGGTCATGCCAGGCATGGGGGGGGCGAAACCTTCGATCGCCTGCGCCGCATCAATCCTGATGCGAAAGTTCTGCTGGCCAGCGGCTACAGCCTGGAGGGCAAAGCGGAGCAGATCATGGCCCGGGGCTGCGACGGCTTTATTCAAAAGCCTTTTGACATTTCCGCGCTTTCCGCTAAGCTGCGATCATTACTGGATCCCAAATGAATCCGACCCTGCGGGGAGGCATTCCGGGGCCCTAGCGCCCGGCACCCATCCGTTCAAGAAAGGGAGGTCAATGGTGAAGACATATGATGCAATTATCGTTGGTTCCGGATCGGGAGGCCAGACAGCGGCCTATACCCTTATGGAATACGGCCTGTCCGTGGCGGTGGTGGAGAGTAGCCCAACCCCCGGTGGGATCTGCGCCCTGGCCGGCTGTCAGGCCAAGAAATGGTACTACGAAGCCACGGAGACCATGGCCCGGGCGCGGCATATGGAAGGCAAAGGGCTGGTTCGGCCCCCGGAATTGGAATGGACCCGCATCCGGGATGAAAAGCGTGCCTTTACCGATCCGATCCCCGAGGGTACCCGCAAAGGGCTGGCGGGGGCCGGCATCGATTTCATCGAGGGAACGGCGGCTTTCCAGGATGAGACCACCCTGACGGTGGATGGCCGTCCCATCCAGGGGAAGTATATCGTCCTGGCCACGGGCGCCCATCCCATGCCGCTGCCATTTCAGGGCGCCGAGCATCTTATCACCAGCAGCGACTTCCTGGAGCTGGACAGCCTGCCCCCGCGGATTGTATTTATTGGCGGTGGTTTCATCTCCTTCGAGTTCGCCCATTTTGCCGCCCGCCTGGGACCGGCCGAAGCGGTTACGATCCTGGAAGTGATGGAGCGGCCATTGGGGCCTTTCGACGGCGAGATGGTGGAACAACTGATGGCGGCGTCCCGGGCCGAAGGTATCGACATTCAAACGAATGTCGAACTGGCCGGGGTTGAAAAAGAAAACGGCGGGTATGTCGTGCGAACCAAAAAAGGGGAGACCCTTTCAGCCGATCTGGTCGTGCACGGTGCCGGCCGGGTGCCGTCCATCGAAGGGTTGCAACTGGAGGCCGGTCAGGTGGCCTACAGCCGCCGCGGCATCACGGTCAACGCGGAAATGCGAACCTCCAATCCGCGGGTTTTCGCCGTGGGGGACTGTGCGGCTACGATTCAGCTGGCCCGGGTGGCGGATTACGAAGCCTACGTGGCGGCCAAGAACATCCTGGCGGAAATCGAGGGCGGATCCGGGGCGAGCGTCGATCACCGGGCCGTGCCGTCGATTCTCTTCACCTATCCCCAATATGCCATGGTGGGGGCCACCGAAGAAGCGCTCAAGGCCGACGGTATCCGCTACTATAAAAACAGTGACCGCAACCTCGGCTGGCCCACCTACCGGCGCATCGGCATGCCCCATGCCGCCTACAAGATTCTGGTGGACGACGATAACCGTGTATTGGGTGCCCACATCATTTCCGACAATGCGGCCGGTCTGATCAACATTTTCAAAGAGGCCATGCTGGACCAAAGAAGCGTGGAAGATCTCTACTGGCGCCACGTGATGACGCCGTATCCGTCGCGCGAGAGCGACATCATCTACATGCTCAAACCGTTTTTCGAGGATGATGTGCTGGCCTGTCTGTGATCGGCAGCATGCCGATTAGGGGGCATTTTGGGGGCACCCGCCATTAATACGGGAAGACAATCGGGGTGATCACCAGGGTGGTGGCGCCCAGAATCATCGTCATGACCACCCCGATTTTGATAAAGTCGGTGAAGCGGTATCCGCCCGCGCTCCAGACCATCATGTTGGTCTGGTAGCCCGTCGGCGTGATAAAGGCGCAGGAGGCCGCCACCATGATCGTGATGGCAAAGGGCATGAAGCTGACCCCCAGCTGCTGGGCCGTGGCCAAGGCGATGGGAAACATGAAGGCCGCGGCGGCATTGTTGGTGATGACATTGGTGATCACGGTGCCCCCCAAAAAGACCGCTGCAAGGGACATGAGGGGGCTGCCGCCGCCCATCCGGGTAATCCCCAGGGCCAGCTGGTTGGCCAGGCCGCTGTGGGTGATGGCGGATTCAATCCCCACAGCGCAGGCGATCACGGTCAGGGTCCCCCAGTCGATGCTGCGGGCCGCCGTCCGCAGGGAGAGGCAGCCGGTCAGCAGCATGGCCCCGCTGGCCAGCATGCCGGCGTTGAGCATCGTCATCCATCCCATGGCGGCCGACAGGATCATCCCCAGCGTGATCAAGCCCGCCACCACTGCGCGGTCGGTTCGCTGCAAACGATAGCCCTCCAGTGTCTTGGTCACGGAAAAATCCATATCCAGACGACTTTCGTAAAAAAAGGCATCATTCACTTCCAGAACCACGTTGTCCCCGGCTTCCACCGTGAGGTCCATCAGGGGCGTGTCCGGGGGCTCGGCACGGCGGGACAATGCCACCAGCTTGATCTGGTAAGGACTTCCTATAACTGGGAGATCCGATATCTTTCGTCCCACCGCCGAGCTGCGGCGGGAGATGACAGCATTGACCAACTGGTGGGTATGCCGTTCAGAATCCATCGGATTGCCGGAGAGGTAAGGGGTCAAACCCTCCTGCCGCCACAGATCGGTGATGGCATGCAAATCGGTCGCAAAAGCCAGTCGATCGCCGGATTGCAGCCGGAGGTGGTCATCGATGGGGATTATTTCTCCTTGGCGGGTAACACTGCATAGATCGACATTGTCAAAGGCGGTAAAACCGGTTTCATCCATCTGGCAGCCGTCCAGGCAGGTTTGCCGGTCGATTCGGAATTCAGCCCGGTAACGCCGCAGAAGAGGGCGTTCGCTGAGCTTTTGGGAGACACCCGGAAGAAGAAAACGACCGGCCATAATCATGAAGGGAACGCCGATGAGGACCGCCGGAACCCCGACCCAGGCCGTGTCGAACATGCGGATGGGTTGCAGGTCCGGGCCGGTGTTGTCGGCAATCGCCGCTGCCACCAGACCGGCGATGATCAGGTTGGAGGATGTGCCGATCAGCGTGCAGATACCACCCAGAATCGACGTGAAGCTCAGCGGGATCAGCAGATGGCGGGCCGTGAGGCGATAGGTGCGGCTGATGTCGCGAATGACCGGTATCATCATGGCCACGAGCGGGGTGTTGTTGAGAAACGCGCTGGCGATAGCGATGGGCGGCAGCATTTTGAATTGGGCCCCAAGCAGGCTCCTGGGTTTGCCGATCAGGCGTTCCATGATGAGGTTGATGGCCCCCGTAGCATACATGCCCGCAGCGACGATGTACAAGACCCCCACGGTGAGGGTGCCCTGGTTGCTGAAGCCTTTGAGCAGGTCGGCCGGCGGAGCGAGCCTAAGGGTCATGGCAGCGGCCAGGGCACCAAAGAAAATGGCGGCGGCTGGAATGGTGGTCCGGACCAGCAGCAGGAAAGTCATCACAATCACGGCAAGTGTCAGGTAGGCATCGATCGGCACGCGGCATCTCCCGCAGTTAGACAGTCATTTTTAAAGTTCTTTTAAAACAAGTCCCCGCCTTGTTCAAGACGACAAACCTGATGAGGGAACCAAAACCAGGCCATCGTTCGGATGGGTGCCTCCTGGTGAGGGGGCGGCAATAGGCGTTTGGTTATTTGCGCATGCCCCACAGGAAGGTAACCGCCGCCAGAGCCATCGACAGGGCACCGACCGCCGGGTCTTTGCCGGCGATGTGGAGGTTGACACCGGCCAGCAGGAGTGCGGCGGTGATGACCATCCAGGCAAAGCGCTTGACGGAGAGATCGATGCGCCGGATGGCGCGCCGGGTTTCCGGCGACAGGGAGACCTGGATGGTGAGGGCGCCCTGGCGCGCCCGGGTGAGTACCTGGTCGAGCTGGCCGGGGATGCGCCAGAGATGGCGCCCCAGCATGAAGAGTTCGTCCCAGATGCCCTGCCAGTCCCCGGTCAGTTCTTCCCGGGCAAACCGGCGGGCGTAGGGCAGGGTCTTGGACCAGGGGTCGAAATCCGGATCCAGGCGTGTGGCCAGTCCGGCCAAAATGCCCACCGCCCGCCCGATGAGCAGCATGTCCGCCTGGATCTGGAAAGGGGCTTCGGCAATGATGTCCCGGTATTCCCGCCAGAAATACCGCATTTCCCGGAATGCGGTTTCCTGGATTTTCCCCAGCCGGAGTCCCCAGATGCGCTGGAGCCAGTCCTGGTGGATTTCTTCCAAACGGCGCAAGTCCGTTCCGGGCTGCAGGGCCCCGGCGATGATGTAGGCCTCGATGAATTTGCGCGCATCCTGGGTGCCGACCCCGATGGCGGCCGTGCGCATGGCGGCCTTGAGGCGTTCGGAAATTACGGCGGTCATGCCGAAGTCGATGAACACAAGCTGGAAGGGACGCTCGTCGCAATGGGGAACGCTTTCGCCGGGGCGGAATCCTTCGCAGGCATCGTCGGCTTCCTCACGGTGCGGCAACGGCCGTACGAAAAGGTTGCCCGGATGGGGGTCCACGTGAACGAAGTTGGAAACGAAAATCTGCCGCATGTACGCATCGTATAGCACTGCGGCGACCTGGGCGGGATCGATGCCGGCGGCGATCATGGTTTCCATGTCGCCTATTTTGATGTAGGCCACGTTTTCCAGTGTCAGGACGGCGGGCGTGCAATACGCTTCATGGATGCGGGGCACGTAGATGTGGGGCGTGTCGGCAAAGTCGTCGGCGAACCGCTGCAGGTTGTGCTTCTCCTGATCAAGGTTGAGCTCGGTACGGGTGGTGCGGACGAATTCATCCAAGAGTACGTCGATATCGATGCGCTGGCGGATGACCCGGAAGTGCTTGAGCCAGCCGGCAATGCGCCGGAGTGCGGCCAGATCGGTCTCGACGATGTCGTAAATGTGGGGCCGCAGGACCTTGACGATGACATTCTCTCCCGAGGGCAACCGGGCTTCATGCGCCTGGGCCAGGGAGGCCGCCCCCATCGGGTGTTCGGCAAAACGGCTGAAAATGTGCGCGAGGGGTGAGCCGAAACTGGCTTCCACCACGGTTGCAATCTTTTCGAATGGCGCGGGGAGAACTTCGTCTTGCAGGCCGGCCAATTCATGCGTGATTTCCGGGGGGAACAAATCCACCCGGGTACTGAGAAACTGCCCCAGTTTGATCAGCACCCCCCCCATCTCGGTGGCAATATGGCGGTAGCGGCGGGCGATCTTCTGCCAACGCTCGAGGGCCGCGGGACGAATTCGTTCCAACAGGGGAAAGGCAAACAGAACATCCCACCAGATGGTTTGGCAGAGGACCCCGGCGGCAAAGGCAATAATGCGCCGATAGCGTTGCCGCTCGATCACGGGCCGGTTGTTCGTTTCGGTCGGCATCAGGATGGAACTCCCGGGCAGATGCGTTTTATCCGGGCTTGACGCTGGATTGGTGCTACCAAGCGGCGTCATTGGGCGCGGCCGACTGGGCAGGAATGCGATCGGTCGCAGAGAGGCTTCGCGTGCCGCACGGCAATCGCTGGCGTTGGCGCAAGGCGCTGAGATATAGGGCGCCGCTGTATTGATACGGTTCATTATCTGTACTGCAAGCCGGTGGACGGCGTCAACTGGTTGTCCGCAGGATGTCGTGAAAAGCGTATGGCGTGTCAAGGGAATCGCCACCGGCCTTGACCAGCCGTCTATGCCTTTGGCACCCGGTCAAGACAATGGTGGGGCCCATCCAGGTGCGCGATCATGGATTTCAGTATCATTTGCACTATTTAAGCGGTGCTAAAATATCAGAATCGATAGCCGGATAGATTGGCATGCAATATGCTTAAATCGAAACCAATCCCCTCATCGAAAGATTTGCCGAGGGGCTGCGAATTCTCCTCTTGTTAGGGTACGTCATCGGAACGCCCGGCACCTCCCTTTGCGACAATTTTATGATGTTATAGGCGGCAGTCGAACCGATTGCCAAACCCGGGAACCATCGATGCTAAAGGAAGGATAAAAATGGAAAAGACAAGTGCCGAGCTATTCTTCAGCTGGTTTGAAGATGTATGGACCCATGGCGTTACGACATCTCCCGGTGCATTGCTCGATCGGTCCCGCGCCGGAGGCGATGCCGGGGATGCGGCCTCACGGACCTTGGATGGGGTTAGCAGGGCGCGCCGGAGCCAGGAAGAACTGACGGACATCCGGCTGGACTTCGAGTCTTTTGAGAGCAACGGCGACCAGGTGACCTGTGCCTTCGTGGTCAAGGCGCGCGGCAAGGCCTCTAACGAACCGGTAACCTTTCGCGCCAAATTCGACGGCCGTGTCCGGGACGGGCAACTGGTCAGCGCGGCCAATGCCATCGATTATTTGGCAGCGAAGTGAGGTTCCCGGAGACGTAAAAAAACCAGCCGTCGGCACTAACCCAGCTTGATGGTCAATTCCGTGTCGGATGCGGTGGCGGTGAATACCCGCAGGGGTTTCTTGGCCGCGCCCCCCAGGGGTTGGCCACTGTAGTCATACGTGGATTTGCTGACGCTGCAGCATTCGATGCGGTCGGTCCCGGGAAGGATATCGATGCGGCGGCCCATGTGGGTGCAGCGGTTGGCAAAGGCGTGAAAGCGGCCGTCTTGCCCATGGACCACCAGGATTCTCACGGGAAGGCCCTTGCCCTCCAGGCGGACGGCACTTCCGGGGTGCCTGACCTCGGGCATGCGTTCCAACTGCAGCCGGATCGAACCATTCTCATAGGCCCATCCGTCGTCATCGCCAGGGATCGGTGTTGCACTGATGCCGAAGATCCGTTTTAACCATTTCATGGCTTTCTCCTCTCTTCAGTCCCATTCCGGATTGCGCATGAGGGCATTGCTATTGGTATCCTTGTGGCGGCCGGTGTTGGGCACCAGGGGGAATGCGTCCGGCATTGCGAGACCGGCGGCTTCGCTGACCGCGTCGAGGTCCCGGACCTGGGCTGCCAGTTCGGGTATCAGGATTTCGATTTTCCCTGACGGGGTGCGCAGATTCGCCAAGTTGTTGGCGGGATCTGCCCGGCCCACCCAGAGACCCTGGGGGTTGTTCACAATGGCCTGGAAAATACGTTCGCCCTGATCCGGTCCCGGTTCGAACCCGGCCCGGGCGGCATTCTCCCGGAAGGTCTCGGGGGCGGTCATCAGCAGGCCCCACAAGGCGGCCAGATTGGCGCTGCCCCACTCCCGCCCCAGCGTTCGGGCCAGCACAAAGGGCATGGCCTTCAGGGCACGGGGCTCGGCTGCGGTCCATTCCATCAGCTGGGCCCCGAAGGTCAGGCGGTCTCCCCGGGCAGCTTTGTGCAGGGCTTCGGGGATATCAGGCACCAGGCCGAGTTTGTCGGCGACCAGGGTGAAGATCTGCGAGGCTTCCAGACACATGCCCGCCGGTTCGACAATGGGCGGCTGCATTTGGAAGTAGACTCCCGGAAACGTCCAGGGGAAAAAGGTGCCGTCCCAGGATTCGTAATAGGACCGGCAGGGCAGGATGTAATGGGCGTGCCGGGCGGTTTCGCTCATGACCATTTCGTTGACCACCAGCAGATCCAGTTGGTCGAAGGCGGCCTCGCAGGCCGTCGTGTCGGCATAGGACCGCAAGGGATTGCAGGCGCTGACGTAGACGGCCCGCAGGCGTTCGGGGTGGTCGCTGAGGATTTCTTCCGGCATGGCATTGGGCGGAAAGGATCCGGCCGCCACCGCCGGCAGGTCGGTGGTGACGGTGCGCCAGTTTTGGGGATCGCGTTCGTCCGCGTGGAACCCCATGGGCATGACCATGCCCGGGATGACATTGCCGCCCCGACGGCCGAAAAGGCCGCAAACAGCGCCCAGGATATGCATCAAATAGGCGTTGAGTGTACTGTGGCGGCCCACGAAGATTCCCCGATCCGGGTGCAGGCACCAGCGGCGGGTGGTCATATGCCGGCAGAGCGCTTTGACGGGGGCCTCTTCGAGTTCACAGACGGCCAGGGCCGCCGGCACGTCGAAGCCTTCGAACCAGGGGCGCACGGTGTCCCAGCCGTCCACATGCGCCTGGATATAGTCGGTCGCTTCCCATCCTTCGGCCACGATAATGGCGATCATGGCCTTCATGAGCAGGGCGTCCGTACCGGGCCGCACCGGCAAGTGGCGGTTGGCAATGGCGGCCGTTTCACTGGGGCGCGGATCGATGGCGACCAGTAGGCGGTCGGGATCCTGGCTGATGGCGGTCAGGACCCTGCGGGCCTGGGGCACCTGGTGGCTCTGCATTCCGTTCGACCCCCAGGCCACGATCATGTCGGCGGCATGTTCGTCGGGAATGGCGATATTGTACTGCCGCCCGAAGACGCGGCCCGTCACCCAACAGGCGCCGCTGAACTCCTGCCCGGCCGAAGAATAGTAGTAATGGGATCCCATCCCCCGCAGCAGCGCCAGGCCGAAGGCCACCTCGAAATGGCCGCCCTGGGCGTTGCCGCCCATGTAGGCCAGGCAGCGCGGCCCATGACGGTCCACCAGCGCCCTCATTTTTTCGGCGATCTCGGCGATGGCCTGGGCCCAGGGAATCGGTTGGAATGCATCCCCCACCCGTTTGAGCGGTTGGGTCAACCGGTCCTGGTTGTCTTGGTGGTAAAGGACATCGCGGCCTTTGCGGCATAGATAACCTTCACTGCGGGGATTCTCTTTATCCGGGCGGACTTTCACCATGCGACCGTCTTCTACCTGGATTTCAAGACCGCAGTTTTGGGCGCAGAGGACGCAACTGGTTTTTTGCCACATCGCCATAGGATTCATCTCCCCGGGAAAGCATTATTGCATCCGGCCCTTTTCCTATGAACCACTTCCCTCGGGCTGTCCAGTGTTTTCAGATTTATACGGGCTTAACCGCCGTCGGCATATCATCTACAGAAAAAAATTGACAGACCCTGGCGGATAAGGCACCTAGTCAACAACCAATTGTTATGACGGTGCTATCCCGGATATTCCATCAAATATCCGGGCCAAAATGTCAGGGGGTAAGTATGGGGCAGGCCGAGCTGAATAAGATCAAAACCATGGTGGGCGACTACCGCCAGTTCAAGTTGAAATTTATCCAGTTCGGCAAGCATTGCCAGCAATTGGCGCGGGACAACAATTTGCCCGAAATTGCGGTCGGCGAAATCCACGGCAACACCGCCACCTGGTTTGTAATGGATCGCTCGGTAACGGTTCGTTTCGGGCTGGTACACGCCCCGGACCACTCCTTTCGGGGGCGGATCGATTTTGAATTGCCCAAGACCACCAATGACGATCATGTGGTGATCCTTTTTACACTCTATTTCGACCGCAAAGGCAACATGCTGGAGAGCGCCTCGGATGCTTACAGCAATCGACGTATCATCGACGAGCACGATGTGCCCTATATTCTGCATCGGTTTCTCAATAAATTCCTCCAAAACATTAAATAACATGTTTTCAAGCCATAGCGGCATCCTCAGATTTGCCCTACCGGGTCGATTGCCACCGACGGCTGCAAGATAAGCGGCGGCGCTTTAATGGTTGGCTGTGATCGATAGGGGGGAATGCTGCCCTTGCGCGACGGCCGCATTGCCTTATCATGACAGGTATGGCCGGCGACGGATTTGCGAATCCGGAAGATCCCGCGAGATATTCCTTTGACATGGCATATCAGGCCTGCTAATAGGCATTTGAGTCCTACCCTATAGTCCGGCCGGTTTGACAATCCTTCTGTTTGACAGGTGCAAAATTTCAACGGTGCCCTTTTTCCCGGTCATCTAAGCGGAATGCCTATAACCTTTTTCAACTTGCGCCTGATGGAAGGAGGACTGGTAAGCCAACACGCCAGTGCCTAATTTGGAAACAATTTATTACCGTTCGTCGTTATTGCAAAGGAGGTCATTATGAGACGCATGGGATTGTGTTTTCTCGTTGTAATGGTGATGTTGCTGCCCTTGACAGGAGGCGCTCAGGAGGCGAAAGACTACTCCAAAGCCATCAGCGTCTTCAAATCTTCACCGCAGGTACAGCCATTCTTCAAGAATTGCTACGGCTATGCACTTTTCCCCACCGTCGGCAAGGCGGCTTTCGTCGTGGGCGGGGCCTATGGCGAAGGCCAAGTCTATCGCGGTGGCAAGGTGACCGGTACCGCCAAACTGATGCATGCCTCCTTTGGCCTGCAATTGGGCGGGAAGGCTTTTAGCGAGATTGTCTTTTTCCAGGACAAGCGGGCCTATGACGAATTTACCAGCGGTAATTTCGAGTTCGACGCCAAGATGTCGGCGGTGGCCGTGACCGCCGGTGCCCAGGCCCAGGCCGGCTCGAGCGGCAAATCGGCCAGTGCCACTGCCGGGCCCAAAACAGGTGCCCAGGCGGAGACAAACTATAAAAGTGGTATGGCCACCTTCGTACACGCCAAGGGTGGATTGATGGCGGAGCTGGCTGTCGGCGGGCAGAAATTCAGCTTTAAACCGCTCTAGTGTTAATGGAACCGTAAAGCGTCAATATTTCTCTTGTGAATTACGTCGTGTTAAGGCCCTGCCGTTCAAGGGGGGCATCGAATTTTTCTTCCAATGCCTTCATCGAGGTGAATAACGATGAAATCGATACAATGGGTTTTTGTTCTTGCGGTTTTGGTACTGATACCGCTCACCGGGAGCGCCCAGCAGGTCAAAGACTACTCCAGAGCCAAAAACACCTTCAGGGCATTTCCCCAGGTGCAGTGGTATTTTGAGAATGCCTATGGATACGCGCTGTTTCCTGTCGTCGGAAAAGGCGCCCTGATCATAGGCATCGCCTACGGAGAAGGCCAGGTTTACCGGCGTGACCAGGTGACCGGGACGGCAAAGCTGCTCCATGCTTCCGCCGGGTTCCAATGGGGCGGACAGGCCTTCAGCGAAATCATCTTTTTCCAGGACAGGCGGGCTTTTGACGAATTCACGCGCGGTCAGTTTGAATTCGACGCCAAAGCTTCGGCGGTGGCTGTAACCGCCGCCGCCACGGCCAAAGCCAGCACCACGGGGTCTTCTGCCAGTGCCACGGCCGGACCCCGGACCGGAGCCCAGTCCGACGCCAACTATACGAACGGCATGGCCACATTTGTCCATACCAAGGGCGGTCTCATGGCGGAGTTGGCGGTTGGCGGCCAGAAATTTGAATACAAGCCGCTTCCTTAACGCCAAGGCAACCGCGGCATGACAAGGGGTTTCAGATCCTCCGGCTGGCCCGGGGGTATGAGAGGTCGTCGCCCACCGATCGGCCTGGCGGAGGATACGCCGGTCAAACGGTCATGCTGACGGCTGCATGGACGCTGTCAGCCCCGCTTCATCCCAGGGGACATATTCCAATCCGAAGGGGCAACCTTGCCCCGGATGGGGCGGTGGACCAAATAACCGGTAAGGAGAGATCGGTATTTACCGGGCCGGCGGGTTCCACCAGGTTTCGTGGGCGGCTTCAAATCGGTCGATGTCGGCGGCGAGGGCCAGTGTCTGAGCAATCTCATCCAATCCGTGCAGCAGTTTTTCTTTGGCCGACGGAGCGATGGCAAATTCGAACACATGTCGGCCGGCATCCTGAAAGGTTACGGTCTGACCGGGCAGGTCGGCGGTGGCCTGCAAGCCTGCATTCGCCTTGACGAGGCTGAAAATCAGGTCGACATCGTCTTCTGACAGTTCCACGGTCAGCAGGCCGTTTTTAATGGCATTGGTCCGGAAAATATCGGCAAATCCTGGTACACGTTCGTTCCTGATGGTTTTCCAGGGGGCGATGACAACCCGGTACCCGTCCTGGATCAGGGCCCAGACGGCGTGTTCCCGGCTGGAGCCGCAGCCGAAATTATTGCGGGTGACAAGGATGGAGCGGCCGTCGAACCGGGGCTGGTTGAGCTCAAACGCCTCGTTCAGTGATCCGTCGGAACGATAGCGCCAGTCAAAAAAGGCGTTCGGGCCGTAACCGGTGCGTTTGATGGATTTCAGGAACTGCTTTGGGATGATGGCATCCGTATCCACGTTGGCCCGATCGAGGGTCGCCACGATGCCGGTATGCTGGGTCAGGGGCTCCATAGGTTTTTCTCCTGGATCTTTCTTTTGACGGTTTCGTAAAACGTCCGATATCGGCGTTACGCTTCATCCCTCGTCACTGCGGCGTACGATAAGTACGCCTCATTCCTCGGGATTCGCAAGCCTTGATCTCGAACGTTTTACGAAACCGTCCCAAATCTGACTTTTTACGAGACCATCTTCTTTTACTTCTCATCAAATTGTTGATTGAAACGCCCCGAAATGTGCGTCATGTCCCTCGTGCTGCGGAGCGTGTTCTAGTTCGGGGACCATGTGCGGACATCGACGAAACGGCCGGCCACAGCCGCCGCGGCAGCCATTTCCGGGCTGACCAGGTGGGTGCGCCCGCCTTTTCCCTGCCGCCCTTCGAAGTTGCGGTTGGAGGTGGAGGCGCAACGTTGTTGGGGGCGCAGCTGGTCCGGGTTCATGCCCAGGCACATGCTGCAGCCGGCGTAGCGCCATTCCGCACCGGCCGCCTTGAAAATACGGTCCAACCCTTCGGCTTCGGCCTGCTCCCGGACCGCATGCGATCCGGGCACCACGAGCAATTGGACGTGGTCCGCTTTCTTGCGGCCATCGAGAATAGCGGCGGCCAAACGCAAATCTTCGATCCGTGAATTGGTGCAGCTGCCGATGAAAACCACATCCACCTCGACGTCCGTCAACGGAACGCCGGGGGTCAGCCCCATGTAGGCGAGGGCGTTCTCAACGTCCTTACGGCTGTAGCTTTCCGCCGTATCCGGCCCCGGTATGGGCTGGTCGATATCGATGACCATGCCGGGATTCGTCCCCCAGGTGGCCTGGGGCGCGATCGCTGCGGCATCGATCGTCAGGGTGCGGTCGAAAGCGGCGTCCGCGTCGCTGGGCAGCGTCTGCCAGAACGCAAGGGCCTTTTCCAGGTCGGCCCCCCTGGGGGCATAGGGACGTTCCGTCCGCGTGATATAATCGAAAGTGGTTTCATCTGGCGCGATCATGCCGGCCCGCGCCCCTGCTTCGATGCTCATGTTGCAGATGGACATCCGGCCTTCCATGGACAGGGATCTGACGGCGTCGCCGCCGTATTCCAGCACATGCCCGGTGCCGCCGGCCGTCCCCATGATGCCGATCATCTTCAGCACCATGTCCTTGGCGGATACGCGGGGCGCCAGGCGGCCGTTGAAATCGACCCTGTAGGTGCCCGGTTTTTGCTGGAGCAGCGTTTGGGTGGCCAGGACATGTTCCACCTCGGAAGTGCCGATACCGAACGCCAAAGCACCGAAGGCACCATGCGTGGATGTGTGGGAATCGCCGCAGACGATGGTCAGCCCCGGCAGCGTAAGCCCCAGTTCCGGTCCGATCACATGTACGATCCCCTGGTGGCTGTCGCCCAGGCCGAAAAGTTTGATGCCGAAAGCCTCGCAGTTGGCTTGCAGGGCCTCCACCTGGGCCCGGGAGATGGGGTCTGCGATGTTCAAGCGATCCCTGGTCGTGGGCACGTTATGGTCCATGGTGGCGAATGCCAGCTCCGGGCGGCGGACCTGGCGCCCGGCCATTCGCATGCCTTCAAACGCCTGCGGGCTGGTGACTTCGTGAACCAAGTGGCGATCGATGTACAGCAACGTCCCACCATCGGGCAACTGCCGTACGGTGTGTGCGGACCAGATTTTCTCGAAAAGCGTTTTCCCCATTGGGCCACCTTTGTGATGCTGGGTTGATGAGAGTCGTTGGGGTCGTTTGTTTGGCTGTGCAGCGCTTTAACATGGCCATTTGGGCGCAACACGTCAACATATTCTTGGCCGGGGGTGCCATCATGCCGGTTTTTTACGAGGGCGATGGTGAGGTATTTTTAGATGATGATTTTATGAATCAGAAAGATCTGCCAGGAAATGACCCCCACAAAAGCGGCCAGAATGACGTAGAAAAACATGCCCGTTTTCATTTGGAGCGGCCGCAAGAACATGTCCCTGAAGACAAGTAGTATCAGCAACCCCACGCTGGTCAACCCGTATTTGACACCCAGGAAAACGTAGGGGCCCAGATTGAGATAAAACGCCATGATGGGATTGACTTCGATCGCGCCATGATTGATCAGAAAAAGGGTCAGAAGGGCATCGATCACGCTAAAGAATAGAATCAAGGCGATGATGCCAAAGAGTGATTGCTGATACTGGTCGACCAAAAACGCCTTCCCCCTGTCTTCCTGCCGGCGTATGGCTTTTCGCCTCCCACCGAAAAGCAGAGCGCGCATATCGATCTGTCTTTGCAGGCGCCGATCGATTCCGGACCTTCTCTCGGAAACGGGTGCCTGGTGAAGGCTCCTGCTCGATGTCCGCCGCATATTCTTCTCCTTAATACCAACTTCATGGCGGACCGTCCCAATTCAAAATCGTGGCCATTTGATCGAAATACCAGCTGATCCGCATTGACGAGGGGGTATGGTTTGGAATCATTTGATGCAAAAAAAGTACCGAAAATCTGAAATGTATAATAAAATCAATATTTCAAGCAGGTTGTAAATTTATTGGCTTGCTGCGGGCGTACGAATTGGGGAAAAATTTTCGCAGAAATGTGAAGGCCGGAACGCAGGTATCGGGTTTCCGCCATGCCATGGTGCCGGTTTCTTTTTGGATATCTTTATGCCATGATCGCGATCCCGGATTGCTTCGACGCAACGACGGGATTTAATGCCAAACCCCTACGGAGCCATGGCCGTGGAAATTGCTGCCACCATCATTCCCATTTTTACCATCGTGCTATTGGGCTGGCTTGCCCATCAGAAGGGATTCATGCCGCCCGAGTTTTTGGGGCCGGCGAACCGTATTGTTTACTACCTGGCCATTCCGGCCATGATTTTTCGGGCCCTTTCCAAAGCATCGCTGGGAGACGAATTTCATGGCACGGTGCTGTTCGTGACTTTGGCGGCCGTTACCTTGGCGTACCTTGCCGCCTGGGGTATCTGCAACTGGGGGCGGGTTGCCAAGCCGCGCGCCGGTGTGTTCATCCAAAGTGCGGGACACGGCAATCTGGGCTACATTGGGCTGTCCGTGGCGTTTTATTATTTGGGAGAGACCGGGCTTGTACGGGCCAGCCTCATGGCGGGGTTTATCATGATCCTGCAAAATATGCTGTCGGTTCTTGCGCTTCAGGCGCATCAAACGGGTCAAAAGGCTGCGGGGTTCGGGGGGGTGCTCACGGCACTGCTGGGCAACCCGGTGATCCTTTCCGCCCTGGCCGGAATCCTGGCCTCGGCCCTGGGCGTCCCGATTCCTTTGGTGATCCAGCGCAGCCTGGACATATTGAGCGGTCTGGCGTTGCCCACGGCCCTCCTGCTCATTGGCGCGTCCTTATCCATCAATGCCATGCGGACCTATTTTTTCCCTGTGCTTGGCTCGGTGGGGATAAAACTGTTGGTATTGCCGGGCGTCGGCCTGATATTTTATCGCCTGTTTCACGTGGTGCCGGGCGATTACCTGCCCGGCCTGATTCTTCTGGCGTCGCCCACGGCAACGGTGACCTATGTGATGGCCCGGGAGATGCGGGGCGACGCCGATTTTGCTGTGGCGGCGATTTCCGCCAGTACGCTGCTTTCAGCGGGTTCCTTCAGCTTCTGGTTGTTTCTGGCCGGCGGATTGGGGTGATCCGGTCTATTTAACAGCCCTGGCCGATCACGCGACGATGCTGAAAAGACGTGCCTGCCGTGAATAGGGGGAAGCCATATGGGTCGCGAAAACCGTCTGGTGTATTCAACCGAGAAGGGAAAAATGTGCCCCAAATGCGGCCAACCCGTTACGGGGTGCGTGTGCCGGAAAGCAACCCCGCCATCGGCCGGGGATGGCATCGTCCGGGTGTCCCGTGAAACCAAGGGGCGCAAGGGCAAGGGCGTTACCATTATTACGGGTGTCCCGTTGCCGGCTCCCGAGTTGAAAGCCCTGGGGCGGCGATTGAAGCAATTGTGTGGCTCCGGCGGGACCGTCAAAAACGGCTGTATCGAAATTCAGGGGGACCATCGCGAGCGTCTGGTGGATGAACTGCAACGGAGCGGTTACACGGTTAAACGTTCGGGTGGCTGACATCCACAAAGGCATAGGGGGATGATGAAAAGGTCCTCGAAAAGTCGTCTGACGGTCAAACAAATGGCGGAATTCCCAGGCCAGAGCCTCTTTGACCGGATCGCCCGGGCCGTTTGCCGGGCGGGAACCCTCCCGGCCAAAGAACTTTACGAGGCCTGGGAGGTGGCACGTCGTGTTCGTCGGCGGTACAAAGGAGGGCGCGTGCTGGACCTGGCGTGCGGGCGCGGCCTGTTGGCCCACATCATGCTCCTGCTGGATGACAGTTCCCCGAGTGCGCTGGCGGTGGACACGGCCATCCCACCCAATGCCGGCAAACTCTCCGAAACCATACGTTCCACCTGGCCGCGACTTCGGGGACGTATTCATTATCGCACGGCATCCATCGAATCCCTGGAACTCTCCCCTGAGGATGTCGTCGTGTCGAGTCATGCCTGCGGTAAACTTACCGATTGTATTATTGACCGCGCCATTCAGGGCGGGGCACGACTGGCGGTATTGCCCTGCTGCCATGACCTTGCCCGGTCGGAAACCGGCGGTCTGACCGGATGGATCGACGGGCCGCTGGCCGTGGACGTCATGCGGGCCATGCGTCTTCGCCATGCCGGCTATAGGGTTGTCACCCAGCACATCCCCGGCGACATCACACCCAAAAACCGCCTTTTGATGGGACACCGATAATCTTTATATCGTGCGCGACCGCCTTCACCCTGCTCAAAAGCCCAGCCTCTCCATTAGGTAGTGCCCATCCATAAGTGGCATCTTTCGGCCCCTGGCGGCTTTCTCGCGCGTTTTCAACCCTCGCAATAGCGGCCTATTCCTCCGGTTGACACCCACCGTTCGGAATAGATTAGAAGGGAAGTCCTGTCTAACGGGAAAACGCGCTCGGGCCTTGCCAGGAACCAAAATCTACCACTTATGGACGGACACTAGGTAACCGTCGTCATCCCGGTGAAAACCGGATCGGGCCGCTTTTTCCTGTCGTGCGCGCGCTGATTCCGACCCGATTTGTTCAAGGGGGGCTTCTCCGGGGCTGAGCGCACAGGGGCAATGCCTCCGGAGAGAATTTGAATATTTGTTGACCGGGCTTATGTTGTCCTGAAAGGTGATGTCCGGTGAAGACGCTATCAGGAGGAGAACGTTTATGGATGACGCCCACGCCCAACCGGCTGCCATCGGCGAAGATCGTGACGCCCAAAGGCCTCCGACGTTTGGCGCCGCTTTCCGGTTTTGGTTGAAGCTCGGGTTTATCAGCTTTGGCGGCCCGGCCGGCCAAATCGCGGTGATGCACCACGAGCTGGTGGATCGCAAGCGCTGGGTCAGCAATGCCCGTTTTTTGAATGCGTTGAACTATTGTATGCTGCTGCCGGGACCCGAGGCCCAGCAATTGGCCGTCTACATCGGCTGGCTGCTGCACCGCATACCCGGTGGTGTCTTGGCGGGGGCCCTCTTCGTCATTCCCTCCATGTTCATTCTCTTCGCCCTGAGCTACACTTATGCGGCCTTCGGCACGATAAACTGGGTGGCCGCCATTTTCGAAGGGCTTAAAGCCGCCATCATGGCCATTGTTTTTGCGGCGGTGATTAAAATTGGCAAAAAGGCCCTGAAAAACAGCGTCATGATGATCATTGCCGCAATGGCCTTTGTGGCGATTTTTATTTTCAAGGTGCCTTTTCCGCTTATCATCCTGGCCGCCGGCCTGATCGGGTTTGCCGGCAGCCGGTGGCACCCGGCTTCCTTCGATGTTATCCGGGGGCATGGCGCGGCGGAGCAGGAAAACGGATATGCGCCGATCTGCGAAGACCCCGCGACCTGCCATATCAATCCGTCACGCTCGCGAAGTGTTTTTCTGCTGATCAGTTTTGCCGTGCTGTGGGTGATCCCGGTGATCTCTATTCACTTCTTCTTTGCCAACCGGGTCTATTTCGATGAAGCGCTTTTTTTCACCAAAGCGGCATTTCTGACATTTGGCGGGGCCTATGCCGTGCTGGCCTATATCGGGCAGGCCGGTGTGGGGCAGTTTGGATGGTTGACGGGCGGCCAGATGATCGACGGTCTCGGACTGGCCGAGACGACCCCGGGTCCCCTGATAATGGTGGTGCAGTTCGTGGGATTTATGGCCGGTTGGAATAATCCCGGCAACTGGCCGCCGGTGATGGGCGGACTGGTTGGCTCTCTGGTGGCCACCTATTTTACTTTCCTGCCCTGTTTTTTCCTGGTGTTTTTAGGGGGGCCCTATATTGAAAAATTTCGTGACAACCGGCGTCTGTCAGCCGCTTTGTCCAGCATTACGGCGGCGGTGGTCGGCGTTGTGCTGAATCTGGCGGTCTGGTTCGGCCACCAGGTGTTGCTGCCGGCCGGTGGCCATTTCAATTGGCTGGCGGCCGGTATTGGTGTGGGGGCTTTTGTGGCCATGCAGATATTCCGGGTCGATATCCTGTTGGTGATTCTGGGGGCGGCCCTGACGGGATTCGGCGGCTACTGGATCGGGGGATCGTTTTGATCTGCATCCACTGCCGCCCGGATGTTGTCGGGCTTAGGCGGTGAGAAGGTTTTCCCCCTCGCTTTTCAACGGTTTTGGCCCGGCGACTTTGGCCAGGATCCGGCCCGGACGGGCAAAGCGGTCCACACTGCGGGCGAAAACAATCCCGTCAGTGGTTGCCTCGATCGGACAAACGCGTTCGCCTGAAGCGCCGGCCAGCGGGTTGATGATCTCCGCCACCACTTCACCGGCCGAAACGGTATCGCCGGCGTCCTTGAAGAAAACCACCACCCCCGGGCAGTGGGCCTTGATGTGTTCAACACCGCTCAAAGGGGTTGCCGCACGGGCAAGCGGCGGCAACTCGGGTGCTTCCCCTCGTATCAGGCCGCGGCGTGTGAGGAAGGTGACGATGTTGTCGGCATCCTGGCGGGCCGTTTCATGGTCCAGATCAGCCAGGCCGCGCAGTTCCACGGTGGCGGCCAGACAGGCCGGCGGGATGGGATGGTCCGGAAATCGGGCCGCCAGCTGGAACCAGATGCGGCTGCAGGCTTCGTCAAAGGGGGTTACCCCGGAATCGTCGGCCAGCAGGGTGGTTTGGGCACCGAGCTGGGCGGGAAGATCCTGGTCGCGGGGCCAGAGGGAATCCCCCATATAGACATGCAGAACCGCCTGATAGTCGCAATGCAGGTCCAGGACGATGTCGGCGTCGCAGGCCAGGGAAAGCAGCTTTATCTTCAGGTGACCCGCTTCCTCTTCAGCGGAAAGGCCGCGGATGATGTCGCCGGCGGCTTTTCGAATGATCCGGATATTGGCGTCCGGGGAGGCGCCGAGGTGGTCTTTGACGCTTTCGGCCACGTGGGCCGCAATGTCGGGGAAGCTGCGATTGAAATTGACGCCGTTCCAGAAATCGAAACGCCCCTGGAGCCAGTCGTCGCGCCATTGGCTGAGCCCGATGGGATTGGCCACCGGCACCAGGACGATTTCCCCGGTGATGCCCCCCGCTGCGTCGAGTTGGCCCAGCCGGTCCATGAGATGATGCATCACCAGGAATCCCGGCGCTTCATCCGCATGCAGGCCGGCCTGGAGGTAGGCCTTGAGCGGGGTGTCGCGTTTGCCGTAGCGGTGGATGGTCAGGGTGCGGGCATTGCCCATACTGGTGCCGGGCAGGGTAAAGGTTTCGATTGTATGGCTGGCCATTAGGACACCTTGGTCTTTGGTTTCGAGAGCGCCTGGGGGCGCAGATGGGCGAACCATCTGAATTCGAGCTTTTTCAGGAGAAAAACGGTGATGAAGGTGAGGGACATGTAAAAAACGGCTGCGGTCAAAAAGGCTTCATAGGGACTGTAGAAGCGTGAATTGATAATGCGGGCGGCTCCGGTGATGTCAACGATGGTGATGACACTGGCCAGGGAGCTGCCGTGGAGCATGAAGATAATTTCGTTGCTGTACTGGGGCAGCGCACGCCGAAAGGCGCTGGGCAGCACGATGCGCCGCAGCATGAGCAGACGTGACATGCCGGCGGCTTTGGCCGCTTCAACCTCGCCGTGGGGCGTGGCCTCGATGGCGCCCCGGAGAATTTCAGTGGTATAGGCGCCGGTGTTCAAGGTAAAGGCAAACAAGGCGCAAAACCAGGCTTCCTTGAAAAAGGGCCAGATGAAGCTGGCCTTGATGGCCTCGAACTGGCCAAACCCATAGTAGATAATATACATCTGCACCAGAAGAGGGGTGCCGCGAAAAAAATACACATAGGCCCTGATCGGCGCCTGGATAGCATAACTTTTGACGGTGCGGAGGATCGCACAGGGGATGGCGATGATCAAGCCCAGCAGCAGGGAGAACGATACCAGTACCAGGGTGGTTTTGAGCCCCTGGAAATAATAATCGATGTTGTCCAGGATGATTGCCAGATCCATGGGTCAGGCCTTTACCACACCGGCACTGTAGTGATCTTCAAGCCACTTCAGGGCGGTGACCGAAATACTGGTGATAATGAGATAATTGATGGCCACGACGATGTAGAACGTAAACGGCATGCGGGTCGCCCCGGCGGCAAGTGCCGCCTTGCGCACCATGTCATCCAGTCCGATGATGGAAACCAGGGCGGTGGTTTTGACCAGAACGAGCCAATTGTTGCCGAACCCCGGTATGGCGTGGCGAATCATCTGGGGCAGCAGAATCCGCACAAAGGTCTGGCCTTTGCTCATGCCGTAGGCATAGGCCGCTTCGATCTGCCCCTTGGGGACGGCCAGGATGGCGCCCCGAAAGGTTTCCGTCATGTAAGCGCCAAAGATAAATCCAATGGTGGAGACACCGGCCATGAATGGATTGATGTCGATGTAGTCTTCGTAGCCCACCATGGGCGCGACCTGGTTGATGAACACCTGCCCGCCGAAAAAAATGAGCAGCATCAGGACCAGGTCCGGAATACCCCGTATGATGGTGGTGTAGGTCTGGGCCGTCAGTTGCAGGGGCCTGGAGGCGGACAGCTTGGCCAGGGCGCCGATGATCCCCAGCAGCATGGAAATCGCCAGCGAAGCCAGGGATATCTCAATGGTTACCAATGTGCCCTGGAGAATGCTGAAACCATACCCATGCAGGTCAAACATATTACTTCCGTCCGTTACCGGGGGTAAACCCCTTTGATTGGGGCGGCGGCTTCCGCAGTGCGTCAGCCGCCGCTGTAAGCTTTATCAAGCCGATTTTCAGTTTTTATTCACCATACACGTTGAAGTCGAAGTATTTGTCCTGGATTTTTTTGTAGGTGCCGTCGGCACGGATTTGGTCGATGGCTTTGTTGAACAGTTCGGCCAGGTCCTTGTCACCCTTGCGGATGGCAATACCCGCACCGTCGCCGAACCATTTTTTGTCCGTCAGGTCTGGGCCGATGAACTGAAAATCCTGGCCTTCGGGTTTCTTGAGGAATCCGTCGGAGAGTGCCACGCTGTCCGCCAGCAGCAGGTCCACACGTCCGGCCACCAGGTCCAGATAGGCTTCGTCCTGGGTGCCGTAGCGTACGACCTCGACATCTTTGCCGTAGTTGTCGGTCAGGTAGTTGTCATGGATGGTGGCCCGCTGAACCCCGACTTTTTTGCCCTTGATGGCTTCCTTGGAGAATTCCGTCATGGCCCCTTTTTTACAGACGAATTTGGCGGGCGTGTTGTAATATTTATTGGTAAACGCCACTTTTTTCTTACGTTCTTCCGTAATGGACATGGACGCGATGATGGCATCGTATTTTTTGGCCAGGAGGGCCGGAATGATGCCGTCCCAGTCCTGAGCCACCAGTTCGACTTCGGCCCCCATGGCCGCCACCAGGGCCTTGGCGATGTCGATGTCGAACCCGGCCAGTTCACCTTCGGGGGTGACATAACTGAAGGGAGGGTAGGCGCCCTCCACGCCGATGCGGACTTTTTTCCAGTCTTTGGCTTGAACGGTTCCTATGGCCAGGGCCAGAACGACCACCGCGATGACAACCAATACTTTTTTCATAACCTTCCTCCTGTTAATGGGTTGGTGTTCCATACGAGGCAGAAAACCCATAGGCCTCAGGCCAGTCTTTCGACGTCAGATCATGGCCATGATGAACTGTTTAAACCGCTCGGATTTCGGTTTATCGAAAACCTGCTGGGGGGGACCGTCTTCCTCGATTTGACCCTCGTGCAGAAAAACCACCCGGGAGGATACTTCCCGGGCGAATCCCATCTCGTGGGTGACGACCATCATGGTTCGGCCTTCTTCGGCCAGATCCCGAATGACCTGCAGCACCTCCCCGACCAACTCGGGATCCAGGGCTGAGGTGGGTTCGTCGAACAGCATGACCTCCGGCTCCATGGCCAGCGCCCGGGCGATGGCGGCGCGCTGCTGTTGACCGCCGGAAAGGTGCGAGGGATAGGCATCCTTTTTGTCATGAATCCCCACCTTGCGAAGGTAGGCTTTGGCATTTTCCATGGCCTTGTCGCGGGGCATCTTGAGGACATGAATGGGGGCTTCGATCACGTTTTCCAGAATGGTCATGTGGGACCAGAGGTTGAACTGCTGGAACACCATGGCGAGCTTGGTGCGGACCCGCTCCACCTGCTTGGTGTCAGAGGGCATGCTCTGTCCGCTACGGTTTTGTTTCATGCGGACCTCTTCGCCGCAGACGGCGATGGTTCCGCTGTCGGGGGTTTCCAGAAAATTGATGCAGCGCAATAGGGTGCTTTTGCCGGACCCGCTGGCACCGAGGATGGAAATGACATCGCCCTGATGGGCTGCTATGGAGACGCCTTTTAAAACCTCAAGTGTTCCGAAACTTTTATGGAGGTTTTCAACGGTTAGTGCCGGCTGGCGATCGTTCATCGGTCCTCTTGGGCATGCGATTCTAGCCAAAGTGCTGGAAAGCCTTTCATAATTTAAAGTTACCTAAAGAAAATGAATGGGGTTGTCAAACCAAAACTCGCATCGGTTTCGTCAACCGAAGCCATTTCACAGTCGGGAGCGGATGTTGACGAGGTATAACCCGGCCAGCACGGTGGCAATCCCGAAGGCCTTCATCGCCGAGAGCGGTTCGTGAAGAAATACCACACCCGCTGCCACGGACAGGACCGGGATGAGGTACATGGAGATGGCTACGCTGGACGGCGGTAGATACTTCAGGCTCCAGTACCAGACGCTGAATCCGAGGATGTTGCTGACGACACAATACCCCAGGGCCATCCACAGAATCGATCCCATTCCCATCAGGGCTTCCAGATAATGGGGCGTTAAAATCGGGACAAGGAAGATGGAACTGAGCACGAAGGATAGGCCGGTCATGGCCAAAGGCGAATGGCGTTTGACCAGTTCCTTGGTGATGATGCTGTTCGCCGCCCAGATCATGGGGGACAGGGTGATCAGCATCAGGCTTACCCAGTAGGTAACGCCCCAGCTCTCGCGGGAAAGCACCACGATGACCATGCCCACCAGGGACACCAGAATGCTCGCCATCCGTCGGGGTTGCCAGTTCTCCTGGCCGATTACGACCGCCAGGAGATACGTGTAAAATGGTTCCAGGGCGGCGAAAACACAGGCCGTGCCAATGGTGACGTGCAGGATGCCGAAGTTGAAACAGACCATGGCGGCCAGAGGCCCTAGTATGGCACTGAGGAGAACCAGTTTGGCATCCTGCCGGAACATGACGACGAGGGCGCGGCCGTTTCGAACAAGGACCCAAATCAGCAAAACACCGCCGGAAAAAAGAAAGCGGGAAAAGGACAACTCGATGGGCGTCAGCACGGCCAGCAGCATTTTAAGGAATACCGGCACCAGCGCCCAAATCACCATGATGACGAACAGACTGGCGTAGGCGATGGTCACGGGTTGGGCCAGACGTTGCCGGATATGGGGCTGGAGTGGTATGTTCATGACGGCCTGGCGGTGTTATCCTTTCGGGCATGGGTTGGGTTTGCCGACGACGGTCCGGCAGTGTGCGAGTCCTTAGATAATGGTTTGCCCGGTCATGTGCAAACGGTTTCTGGCCGGGCACGTTTTATTTGCAACGGTTGCTGATGTTTCCGGGGAAAGAAACGGGCATCTGCGGAAAACTGATGATACGGCTTTCAAGGGAGGGCGTCCGACATGACATCTGATCCGTTATCTTTCACGGTTGGTGGCCGCATACCGGATTCAGGCTTTTGGCCGCCACTCGCCGGCCGATGGGCCTTTTTTGCCCGAAGGCTGTGGGCTGCCATGCTTGCCGCCCTGTTCATCGGCTGTGCCGCTCTGACAACATCATACGACGGAACGCTGGCCAAACCCGACAACCGGATTTCACTGACAGCGCTGGATGGCGCTCCTGCCACCTGGCAGCGCAGGGACGTGGCACTTCATTTCACAGCGTCTGCGCATGACGGTACATTGCGGATCAGCGGGACGGTCGATCGCCTTAATACCATCAAACATTTTTCCAACGCGCAATTTTTCCGGGTTTCCCTTCATTTTATCGCCGATGATGGCACTATCATCGGGGGCGAGAGACTATGGTCCGCAGGGATTAGCGGCGATGTGAAGCTGATCCGATGGGCGTTTTCGCGGCAGTTTCCCATACCGGCCGGCGCATCGGCGATTGGGTTCAGTTACCGCGGCGCATTTTCAGAGCGAGGCGGTGATGATGGGGCTCGCGCTGATTGGGAGGTTTGGGAGCGGCCCTGACCCCGTCTTGCGGTCGACAGCACCAAGGCCGGGCGGCATGCTGCAGGAAGGGCAAATGTTGAAAAACCCCTTTCCCCCTTCTTTTGCGTTTCCCTGGTTTTGCGTGGTCAGGTGAAGAGACGGTGGCCGTCGATAACGGCTCCGCTACCATCAAGGTCATAGAGTGCCGTGGGCGTTTTTCGATATTGGCTTACTTTATTTCGGTGGTTCCGGAAATGATCCGTTTGCTGTCCACGACTTGATATTGATAAGCGATCGTCATGACCCGGGTTGCAAACGTGCCGGCCCTCTACACCCCCTTGACAAAGAGGCAGGCCAGAATATGTTAGGTCTATAGATCTGTTTCGGAATCGAGCACCATTCTTGAAAAGGTTGCTCCAACGCCAGCCAAAGTTCATAACATTTCGCTATTGATGTGGCTTTTGGTCGTATTTTACAGATGATTTGGACGGCCATCTCCCCTTCAGCGCATCAACGCAAATGATCCTCTCCGCTCCACCGCTTCTTTTTTCAATATCCAGTGGTTTCAACATCAAGCCCAAAGGTCCCGCAGGGAGTGGTGCCCTGAAATCCGAAAGAGATGATACGGAAAAAGGAGGTGCATCATGAAGGCAGGCATTTTTTTCACCGGGACAGGGCCCATCCTTATTTTGACGTCTTACGCGTCCTTGGACGATCCCGCCCTGGTTTCCAAGCTGTCCACCAAAGGCATCAAGAAATACATTGCGTACGAGGTTCCGGAAGGCCTCGTGAAGGAGAAGTACGGACAACAATTCAATGTGATTCTGGGGGACCTGAAACAGTCCGATGATTTGCGCGTCCTGGACTATGACGGCCACCATGTGTTTTACAACTTTTCCGTCAACGAATTGGGCGAGCCCGTGCGGCATGAAGCATGACCGGCTTATTGTCGGGTCATCGGTCTTTTGGACCGGGTAAAAACGGCTGGCCGAGCCCGGAAGGGTGAGATGCGTACGTGAGGGCAACCTCAGTGGAGAGGGGTTTGCTTTATGCAGATCCCTTAATTTTTGCTGACGGCCATGAAGATCGTTGCTGCCGGGTGCCGCTTTCACCCGCTTGCATTGCGATAGGAATGCCAATCGACAAAGATGGGGTATTCTTTGGGGAACAAGGCGACCCGGTCGCCATTACCAACCATGGCATCCATCCTGGCATTTTTGGCATCAGAGGTCATTGATTTAAATCAATCTCTGGGCATCAGTTGACAAAATAGCCCCAATCCCGTTTAATCGGTGATCACACACACGACCACACGCTAGGCTTTAATCGCGCTGAAAGGCGCGTAACGCTTTCGATTTATTCCGTTTGATCACAATTCAATCTGCAGCACGGACATGCTGCATGGCCGCTGATGGCGTACGATTGGCTGGTTTGCCGGAACCGATTCTTTGGATTGCCGCCAAAACTGGAGGGGATGATGAAGCGTACGGTCATGGAAGTGATGGGGGATACGGTTGCCAAGCACGGGGCCAACATTGCCCTTAAAGCCAAACGAGATGGTATTTGGGAGGCCATGACCTGGCGGGAGTACTATCATCAGGTCAAAATTACCGCCCGGGCCTTCATGGCCCTTGGCCTTGAAAAGGGCAAGGCCGTCAACATCCTGGGCAACAACTGCCCCCAGTGGTTTATCAGCGACCTGGCCGCCATCTTTGCCGGTGCCATTCCCGGCGGTATTTACACCACCAGCAGCCCGGAGCAATGCCAGTATATTGCCGGACACAGCGAAGCCAATATCGTCGTGGTGGAAAACGCCGAGCAGTTGGAAAAATTCAAGACCATCTGGCCACAGCTGCCTGAACTCAAAGCGGTGGTCATGATGAGCGGGTCGGACGATGACGAGGGGGTTTACGCATGGGAGGACCTGCCGCCCATCGCCGGCAAGGTTTCGGAAAGCGAACTGGACGAACGCATGGAATTCCAGGAGCCGGACGACTGTTGCACGTTGATCTACACCTCCGGAACCACGGGCAATCCCAAAGGCGTCATGATCACCCACGACAATGTCACCTGGACCGCCGGACAGGCGGCATCCGTCACCGGCATTCGGCCCAATGACGAATTGATCAGTTATCTGCCTTTGAGTCATATTGCGGAACAGGTGGTCAGCCTGCTGGTACCTTTGACGGTAGGGTGCACCACCTGGTTTGCCGAGAGCCTGGACCAATTAGGGGATAACCTGCGCGAAGTCCGCCCCACGATGTTTGTCGGCGTGCCGCGTGTCTGGGAGAAGATCCAGGCTAAAATGGTTGATGCCGGCGCCCAGAATCCCTGGCTGAAGAAGAAGATTGCGGCTTGGGCGCGGAAGAAAGGCTTGGCCAACGGCTACGCCCGGCAGGAGGGGCAGCCGCCCCCATCAGGGTTCCATCTGGCCCGTAAGCTGGTCTTTTCCAAGGTGCGCGAACGTCTGGGCTTCGACCGCTGCCGGTTGTTCATTGCCACAGCGGCTCCGATATCCTTGGATACACAGGAATTTTTCATGAGCCTGGATATCCCCATTACCGAGGTTTATGGGATGAGCGAATGCACGGGGCCGGGAACGGTGTCGCTGCCGGAGCCCTTCAAATACCGAACCGGATGGGCCGGGCCGGCCCTGGCGGGGACTGAAATCGCCGTAGCGGAAAACGGCGAGGTGCTCATGCGCGGCCGCCATGTGTTCAAAGGGTATTTCAAGAATGAAGAAGCGACCCGCGCGACCATCGATACGGATGGTTGGCTGCACTCGGGCGATGTGGGGATGATCGACGACAAGGGTTTCTTGAAAATTACGGACCGCATGAAGGAGTTGATTATCACCGCTGGCGGCGAGAATGTACCCCCCCAGGTTCTGGAGGGCAAATACAAAGCCATACCGGTGCTCAGTCAAGTGGTGGTAGTCGGCGATCGGCGCAAGCACATGGCTGCCCTGTTGACACTGGATCCCACCAAGATCGAACCGGCGGCGGCCGAAGCCGGCAGCACGGCGGTCAGCGCCGATGAAGCTGCGGCCTGTCCCCAATTCCGCTCCTACCTTCAGGCGCGCATCGACCAGGTCAATGCGACATTGCCCCGGGCCTGGGGCATCAAGAAATTTGTCGTTTTGCCGGAAGAGCTGTCCATCGACGGCGGTGAATTGACCCCCACCATGAAGCTCAAGCGCCGGGTCGTCCATTCCAAATACGCACAGCAAATCGAGAGTATGTATGCGGCCTGATGGTTGCGGTTACCCGCCAAACCCTTGTGAAGGGATTGGCGCGGTGACGCGCGTGATGCTGCCTGACACCGGTGAATAGAAACCGTGTTGAAATTGGCGATCAATTTGCGGGTGGCGAATGGTCGGCGGCTCGTTGGGGTACTTTTTTCACCTTGTCGGTATCATAACCATATGATGCCAGAAGACGCATCAGTTCCGCATAGTCGTGACCGGAAATCGCGGGTTTCCGTGCCATGATCCACACATAATCCCGCTTGCTGCGCCCGATCATGGTCCGGGAGTAGTCCTCCGCCAGATAGATCACCTTGTATTCCGCCTTGAAAGGCCAGACAAACTGCATCCCCCAATGGGCGTTGGACGTCGTGTCCAGCACATACGCCTTGGATCGATAGATTTTCTCCGGACCGTCGCTACTTCCCTTGTTGAACCGAAAGGTCGTTTGCACCGTGCCGTCGTCGTTGAGGCGGTAGGACTCGACAGCATTGAAGGCTTCCTTTTCGAAAACCGTCGGTATGCTGGCAATCACGTACCAATCTCCCATAAAGCGACGCAAATCCACGGCTTCAACCGTATGGATAGGTTTTGGCATGCCGCACCCGGCGAATGCCAAGAGCGACAGGAACACGATCGTTTTGGATAGACAATGGTACAAGATTCCCTCCGACATCCTTTTTAGTCGTGATTTAACTTGCGTCATGTCCCCTAAGTCGTCAAGTCGGGTAGGCACGACGTGGATTGGTCTCGGGATGCTGTCAAAGGGCTCATGGGGTGGGGGAAGGCTGCCGGGGGTGTGATCACGCGCCCGGCAGCCCATGCCGGCTGGTGGGAAGGTTATAAATCAGCCCTTGGTTGCACCGGAAGAGGGCAACGTCATTCTTATCGTGAACCGCTGATGCCGAATGAAAAGGAAAAACCAGGGGCTGATTGGGTCCCGGCCACGTAATACTGATCGTCGGTATACGTATCTTCATTGCTGTAGTGGTGATAGACATGCTTTTCGATGGGCCGCCGATGGGGCCGGTGATGACGCCAGCCGCGATGGCGCGGGCCGTGGTGATAAGCTCTATTGTGTCGCCCCCCATGGGTTTTCCGGTAGTGATGGCCGTGGTGCTTGTCGTTTTTGTGATAATAGTGGCCGCGGCGGTCATGCGGGCGGTGGTTTCCGCCCGCCCAGGCACTGCCCGTGAGAACGAAGACAAACCCAATCAATATCAGGCTGATAAGCGTGGTTTTCCGTTTCATGTCATACCTCCTTTGCATGGTGGCGTAAAAAGCCTGGCCTCCTGTTTGGGGCGTATGACGATCCGTCAACTGAAAAAGTTGACAAGGCGACTAAATGATAGGGTGCGCGGGTGGGAATGACTTGAGAAGAAAAAAGAGCTGATGCCCTCATTCTTTGTTATGGCGCAGGGCGTGGGTAGACCCGCTGCCGTGCCATGGCAGCCTTGACCAGGGTGTCCACGTGGATGTCCACATAGTCGAAAACACGGGCTTCCTGTTTGCCGGGCGCCGGCCGCAGGACCCGGCCAAGGTATTGAAGCAGGCGGCCGCTGAACCGAATCGGCGTGACCAGGAAAAGGGTTTCGAGCCGGGGGCAATCGAAGCCTTCCCCGATAAGTTGTCCGGTGGCGATCAAAACGCTGATCTCACCGGCCTGGAGGCGCTCCGTGAGGGCCTGGCGCTGCCGGGTGGACAGATCACCGGTCAAAACTTCGGCCGTGAGGCCCTGCCGATATTTCAAGAGTACCCGAAGGTTTTCACAGTGGGCCTTGCGATCCGACAGCACCAGGCAGACTCCGGCGCTGGTTCGATGGGCTTCGGCCACATCCGCCGCAATGAGGAGATTACGTTCCTTGTCCTCGGTCAATTCGGACAGCATGCGGGAATACTCGCTCACCGGATCGAAATAAGGCCGGAACTCCGTTTCACGGATGATGATTTCAGCCGGTAACACGTCACCGCTTTGGATCAGCCCTTCGGAGGCAATTTCATGGTGGACGTTTCCCAGGTGCCAGAAAATCAGCTTGGAGAGGCGGTCGCGCCGCCAGGGCGTGGCGGACAACCCCAGCATGTAGTGGGCATCGAACGCCTTGACCGCTTCGGTAAAGGTTCGGCTGGGGGTTCGATGACATTCATCCACCAGCAGATGGCCAACCGTGGGGGCCAGCTCGCGGGCGCATTTGTATAGACTCTGGACCAGGGCCACTGTGATCTGGGCGCCGATCTTGCGACGGCCGCCGCCGATAAGGCCGATGGTTTTTTCCGGAATGCCCAGAAACTGGTGGATGCGGGCCACCCATTGATGGGCCAGGTCTTTGGTGTGGACGATAATCAGGGTGGGCTGGCGCCGCTGGGCAATCAGAAAGAGTCCCATCACGGTTTTGCCGCTGCCGGTGGGGGCACTCAGGGTGCCGAAATCCCTGGCGCCCATTTGGGTTACCGCTTCATGTTGGAAAGGCTTCAGCTGGCCGTGAAATTCAAAATCGGTTTCCGGCAGCCTGCGGCGCCGGTCGACAAGTTCGTAGGATAAGCCCATGCGGCGGCAATGTCTCAGCAAGTTGCCGGTAAATCCTCTGGGGATGCGGATACCGCCGCCCCTGACCCGGCGGTAGAACTTTAATTCTTTGGGGGTCTTGCGGTTCCAGCGCCCCATGCGCTCGTTGTCCAGCCATTTGGGGTTGGGAATGGTCAGCGTGGAAATGAGCCATTCGGATAGTGGCTCCGGCAAGGACCGGAGGCTCAATACGTTGGAAAGGAGCATCTCAATTGGGGGCATCAAACCTTTTCCCTACCGCTTTCGACCGGGCCTGTGCCATCCGCAGCTGTGCGGTTGGATATAGGACTTCCCATCGTATTGACTCCTTAGCGGTGGGTACAATCCGCATTCATGCTCAAGTATGGCGGGGACTTGAGACGAGGCATCAACGCCGATATCGGGCGAAAAATCTTTTTTGAGATAGCGTCTATGCATTTTCAGCAAGCAGCGCTTCGGCCACCTTGATGTCATAGGCCTGGGCCGGATCGAAGGGCCCTTTCTGTTCGTACATTTTCGATGCCTTCCGGATGGCACCCCAGGGGACCCAGTCATGCTTTTCCCATAACTCAGGGTCCTGGGCATTCCAGAGCCGAAAGTAGATATCATCCTGGCGCCGGACGACGTACATCCGCGTCTGGGGATTCTGAGGATAGGGCAGGTAGTAAAGTCCACGTTCGTCTTTCATAATGTCATTTTACCTTTTGGGAATTGTGGTGACGGCATCACAGCCGGACACCTGGTGGTTTTTCCATTTTCCAGGGGCCGAATTTATGGATTGTCCTGATCGGCACCATAGGCTCGCAGTTTGCGCCGAAGGGTGTTCAGACCAATTCCCAGTAACTTGGCGGACTGGGTCTTATTGTTTCCGGTCTGGGCGTATACGTTGAGAATATGACATTTTTCCGCCTCTGCCAGGGTCGTCATGCGGGTGTCGGCCTTTCGGCATTCCCGTGGAAGAGGCTTCCGGCGCTGATGGAGATGGTCCTGGAGGCATTTCATCGTGATGGTTTGTCCCCTGGCCAGGTTGGCCGCGGAGCGCAGAATCGATTCGAGTTCCCTGATGTTGCCCGGATAATCATATTGCATCAAGGTTGCTAGCGCATCTTCGTCAACGGCACGCCCATCCTGAATATAGCCATTTTGTTTGGCCAGTTCGGTGATGAGGAGGGGGATATCGTCACGGCGTTCACGCAGGGGCGGCAGATGCAGCCATGCGCCGCGAATCCGATAGTACAGGTCTTTGCGGAACATGCGCTTGTCGATGAGCCTGTCGAGATCTTCGTTGGTGGCAGCAATGATGCGCACATCGGTGCGGCGCGGCAGGCTGGTGCCCAGTTTCATATATTCACCGTTTTGCAGCACCCGTAAAAGTTTGCCTTGCAGCTCCAGCGGCAGAATGCCGATTTCGTCCAGAAACAGCGTCCCCTGGTCCGTTTGCTCCAGATAGCCGGTCCGGTCCTGTTCCGCCCCGGTAAAAGCCCCCTTGGTATGCCCGAAAAATTCGGCATCGAACAAATTGCTGTTCAACGCGGCCATGTTGACGGGCGTAAACGGTGACGCCGCCCGCGGGCTGGCGGCATGGATGGCCCTTGCCAGCAATTCTTTGCCGGTGCCGCTTTCCCCGGTTATGAGAACCGGAAACGGACTGGCGGCGTGCAATTCCGCCTCCTTCAGGATACGGATCATTTTTCGAGAGCGCGTTGCGATGCTTTGAAATGCGGTTTTATTCTGGACTTCCGGCAAGGCATCCCGTTTATCCATATCCAGAATATCCAGCAGACGCTTGCGCTCCAAAGCCCGGTTGATGGTTTTGGCCAGCGTTTCTTCACGCAACGGTTTGACGAGGTAGTCGTAGGCCCCTTTTTTGAGGCATTTAACCGACACCCGGGCTTCGTTAACGGCCGTGATCATGATGCATTCGGTATTGGGACTTGTGTTTTTTATGATTTCCAGTAATTCCATCCCGTCCATGTCCGGCATGGTGACATCGATCAGGGCAATGTCGAAGGTTTCACCCTCGTCGAACCGGGCGGCGGCCTCCAGGGGATCGTCACTGCAAATGATATCCTGATAGCCAAGGTTCTTCAGCTTTGCTTTCAGGATTTCCAGGTAGTCACGATCGTCGTCGATAATCAGGAAACGATTGGGCATAGGTGCGGCCTCAACATCAAATGAGAATGCGCATCGGTAAATTTCGTATGGGCCGTCTTTCTGCATCCGATCAGGCGGCCATAATGCCAAAATGGACTATGCCAAAATGGAACTGGCGGAATAAATATCTGATATTAAATGGAATGTAAAGAGAAGTGTTCCAAAATGGTAGGGAATTTCCGCTTTAATTTGGGGTGCTTTTATCCCCCCTCAATCGCCATTTCGTCTAAAACTACCCGAAAAAATAACGTTTTTAATAATTTTTAGAATATCGGAGGAATGGCCTGAGACTTGCTTAGACTTATCCTCACGGGATGTTTTTTTACCTTGGGGTATCATTTTGGAAGAGGGCGGGCCGATTGGCTGGCAGGAACAGACAGATCGTATTGCGCTTTGGTTGGAGGACCGGTGATGCATTTGAAATGCAAATTCGACAAGGGTGAATTTGCGCTTCTGGCCGAGTTGCAACCCCCTAAAGGGACGGACATTTCCCGCATGGTGGCCGACATTCAGCCGGTTCGGGAGATGGTGGATGCGTTTGTGGTCACGGATATGTGCAACGCCATGATGCACATGAGTGCCTTGTCCAGCGCCATGCTGCTGCAATCGAGAGGCGTGGAGACCGTGATGCAGGTATGTGTGCGCGACCGCAACCGCCTGGCCCTGCAAGCCGATCTTTTAGGTGCGAATGCCTGTGGCATCACGAACCTGATGGCGGTTACCGGAGAAGATCCGACGTTTGGCGATCATCAGCAGGCCGTGGCGGTGCACGATCTCGACCACCTTGACCTGCTCTATGCCATCGGCGGTTTGCAAAACGGCAAGGATCTGGCCGGTAAGAATCTGGAAGGGGCCCCCCATTTTTTGATCGGTTCGACGGTTAACGCGAATCTCAAAGGGCAGGCCCTGGAATTGGAGCTCGAAAAAATGAACCGCCGGCACGAGGCGGGCGCTCGTTTTTTCGTTACACCGCCGGTGTTTGATCTCGTCGATATCGCCCCTTTTCTGGAGCGGGTTGACTGTAAAAAATATAAAATCATTCCTTCCGTGATGCTGCTCAAGTCATTAGGGATGGCCCGTTATATCCAACGCAATCTAAAGCACATCCATATCCCCCGAACCATGATCCAGAGGATTCAGAAGGCTGCCGATAAGGGACGGGAATGCCTGCGGATCACACAAGAATTGGTGGCGGCTTTGGAAGAAGAGGGCTTCAGCGGCGTGCAGATAACAACACTTGGTGGGGAAGACCGGCTGTCGGCATTGCTGGGGGTGTCCCGGTCAAAGGCGCCGACCCCATCCATGACACTGCTTCGTCGCGAACAATAAAAAGGAGGATACCAATGGCGGAAAAGAAGCGCATCCTGGTCGTGGACGACGAACCCGATTTCGCTTTACTGGTACAGGGCAATCTAGAGAGAGAAGGTTTTGAGGTGGATGTCGCCTATAACGGTGTCGAAGGGTTGGAAAAAGTGAAACAAAATCCTCCCGATGCCATCGTACTGGATGTTATGATGCCGGAAAAGGACGGTTACGAAGTCTGCGCCGAGCTCAAGAAAGATGATCGTTATGAGGATATTGCGATTCTGATGCTGACGGCCGTAGCCGATCACGTTACCTCAACCCGTTATTCGCATTTTGACGGTATGAGCATGGAGGCCGATGATTATCTTGCCAAACCGGCCTCCGCCGAAGAGATCACCGAAAGTATCAAAAGCCTTCTGAATATGACGTGAGGAAAGGCAGAGACGCTTGGATCGGCGCCGGGGCCGGCCTCCTTTGTGGCGGCCGCAACCATTGTGATAAATCCGGGCGCCGGACAGGCGGAACGACTTGCAGAAAGCCGCCAGAAACGTTATGGATTAATCTCTTCCCATGGGTTAACGTGAAAAATCGATTGATTTGGCGGCAACCCCGATTCCTCGGGCGAGCCTTCTTCTGTCGATGCGAGGGTCTTGATGGCCATTGATGCCAAATCCTTCCGGAATCCCAAATCTGCTTTTGAAATCCAGTGCAAGGTTTATTGTATTTTGGGTGATGAGCGGGTTTTCAATTCCAAATCTCCCGATATGTTTACCGCGGTTTTCCAGCAGGTTGGCCTGAAAGGCGTTTATGTCCCCTTTATGACGCATTTAGAAAACGTCGGTGAGGCGCTTGCCAGCATGCGGATCCTGAACATTGCCGGTGCGAACATTACCGTCCCTTACAAAGAATGTGTCATCCCTTTCCTGGACGTTCTTTCGGAGGGGGCGAAAATTATCGGCGCGATCAATACCATCGCATGGGAAGGCGATGTCCTCAAGGGGTACAATACCAATGCCATCGGCTTTATGGATACATTGGAAGAAATCGCGTATTCCGTTCCGGGGAAACGGGCCCTGGTGTTCGGATCCGGTGGTGTGGCCAAGGCAGTGGTTTTCATTCTCAACTGGTTGCGGGCTGAAACGGTATACATTGCCGCCCGGAATGACAACCGTTCACGCGAAATGGCCGAGCGGCTGGGAGGGGAAGCCATATCGCTGGAGGATGCCATCGCGGAACCGCTGGGTGTCGATCTGGTGGTCAATGCCACTTCCGTTTCAAGTGAAGATGAATCACCGGAATTCGCGGCGATGATTGAGCGTTTGGATCTGGACGGCTGTCAACTGCTGATGGACCTCAATTACGGACGTGAGAAAAATATCTGGGAGCGGAAGGCTTTGGCGACGGACGTGAAGTTTATGGACGGTTTGCGGACGTTGGCCTATCAGGCACGCCGTACCTTCGCGCTTTGGACCGGCGTCCAGGTGGAACCCAACCAGTTTCTCAGTACCCTGGACATCTCCTGAAGCACCGATCGTCCTCTTGGGCTGGCTGATGGCCTGTTGCCCTGGTCCTCGCAACACGGCTTACCCCCACTTTCCCCTGATCAGGGGCTATCCCGGAAAAATCAACGCTGGATGGGAATCAGCACGGTGAATGTGGTGCCCCGGCCCGGCTCGCTTTCCACCGAGATGGACCCGCCCAATGAATCCACCAAACCCTTGACGATGGGCAATCCCAATCCGGTGCCGGTGATGAAACGGGTTTTTTCATTTTTGACCCGATAAAAGCGGTCGAAGATTTTTCCCAGGTATTTGGCCTCGATACCGAAACCGTTGTCCTGGACGGCGAGGCGAACATTGTCCCCCACCTGGTCGGCATTGACCCTGATTTCACCGCCCTCCTGGGTGTAATTGATGGCATTGGTAATCAAGTTGCCGACAATGCTTTCCAACGCGAGGGGGTCCATCGTGAAGGTTGGCAGAGGGGTATCCGGCATCTGGAGTTCAATCGACTGGTTTTTGGCACGGGCCTGGGTGGAGAGGAAATCTACAACACTTTCAAGGAGTTCTTCCATCCGGAATTCGCGGGCTTCCTGACAAACGTTGCCGGTTTCGATTTTTGAAAGGTCAAGCAGATCCCCGATGGTGGAAATCAGGCCCTGGGTTTTTTCTTTGGCGCGGCTGATCAGATGCTGATCCTTGCCTGTTTCCTCTTCGGTCATGGCTTTCATCACCATGGCCAGTTGCTCATGGATGGTGGATAGCGGGGACCGCAGTTCGTGGGATACCTTGGCCACGAATTCGGTTTTCAACCGATCGAGAACTTTCATGGCCGAAATGTCCTGAAACGAAATAACGGCGCCCAGACATTCCATCCGCCCGCCCAGGACAGGACGGCCTTTGACTTGAAAGTATTTATCCTCCGAAAGCACGAATTCGTAAGTGGGGATTTCTTCGAAATCAACATAGCGGCCCCGGGAGATATCCTTTACCAGCTGGCATAACCCTTCGTCCTTGATATAGTCGGTGAAAGGGGCCCCAGTGGCCTTGTTCGGGGCCATGCCGATCAATTGACAGAAGGTGGGGTTGGTCAGAACCACCTGCCCTTCCGTATTGGTGACAACCAGACCGTTGGGCAACGACTCGATAATGGTGCGGATACGGCTTTTCTCCATACCCAGGTCCGCCAAGTTTCGCCTTCGCTCCCGTTCCAGTTTTTCGGTTTCCAGTCGTAAAAGGATTCGTTCTTTGGCCCGGTTGACCACGATCCGCAGGGGATCCGGCTCAAACGGCTTGGGGATAAAATCGTAAGCCCCTTGCTTCATGGCTTCGATGGCGGTTTCGACCGTTGCAAACCCAGTAATGATGATCACCAGAATATTCGGGTCCTGTTCATGAATCCGGCGCATGACTTCCATGCCATCCAATCCCGGCATTTTTAGGTCGAGCAGTACGATATGGGGCTTGCGGCTGGCGAGGATTTCAAGACCCTCCTCACCACGCGAAGCACCGTAAACCTCGCATCCCATACGGCTCAGGATTCTTTCCGAACCTTCCCGAATGCCATCTTCATCGTCAATCACCAGTACCTTGATGTCTTCGCGATCATTTTTCACTGGGACTCTCCTCGTCTTCCGGGGTACTGAGAGGCAATTCAATCGTAAAGCACGTGCCGCAGGGGGTGTTGTTGGTCGCCTGGATCTTGCCGTCATGGTTTTCAACGATGCCATAAACCAGGCTGAGGCCGATGCCCGTGCCCTCCCCCTCCTCCTTGGTCGTAAAAAACGGCTCGAAGATGTGGGGCAGTGTTTCTTCGTCAATGCCGGGGCCGGTATCCGTTATTTCGATGACAACGTTTTCGCCATCACTGGAAAGACCGGTTTTGATGGCTAACGTTCCGTGCCCTTCCATGGCTTGCGCCGCATTGAGGATGATATTCATGAACAGGTGATTCAACTGCTGGGTATCGCCTCGAACGGTGGGGATTTCGGTTGATAGTTGGCGTTCGATAACGATGTTTTGAAACAGGGTCTGGTTTTCCAATAGGAAAAGGGTTCGCGTAATGGCGCGATTGATGTCCAGGGGGCGCATTTCGTGTCGGGTTTGGCGGGCGAATTCCAACAATTCCTTGACGGTGTCCCGACAGCGCTCGGCATCTTTGAGAATTCGGTTCAAATCTTTGAGGGCGTCTTCTTCCAGATCATACTCTTCCATCATCAAGCGGGCGAAAAGGGTGATGCCGCCAAGGGGATTGTTAAGCTGATGCGCGACGCCGGCGGCTAATTTACCGAGAGATGCCATTTTTTCGGATTGCAGGAGCTGAATCTGCGTTTTTTCCAGCTCTTTTTTTATGCGGATGGCCTCCCGTAGATCATGAAAAAACCCCATGGTGGCGGTTTCCTGGCCATCTTCATATATAATGGCAGCATTCAAGCTGATGGGTATCAGCGTGCCGTCCTTTTGCAGGACATCGATCTGGTAAGACTTTAGTTTGCCAGGGCCGCCGTAGCGATCGCTGCGCAGTTCCGCCATGATGTCATAGGCCCCGTTTCCCGGGTAGACATCGCGGATGTTAAGGGAGGTCAGGGCTTCTTCTTCGGTGTAACCGCTGATTTCGGCGGCGGCATTGTTGAAAAGCAGGATTTTGCCTGTTTTGTCGGCGGCGATAACACCGTCTACCGAGCTGTGCAACAGGTTGCTGAGAAACGTGTTGGAGCGGCGGAGTCGTTCTTCAAGGCTTTCCAGAGATGGGTCTTGGCTGTCGATAATGACCATTGCTTTTTGTCAGTCCTCGTGCTGGTTGCTCTGTGTTCCCAGGCCTTAAAATTCAGGTGCCTGCGTTGCATGCCGAGTTTGTATGGGTGGGATTCAACCACAACGGTACGGCCAGTATCGTGAGGCTGGGCTGGATAGCCGTTGCGGGGACCTTTAACATCGGCGTTCGGCTTCCCAACCCTGTCCTATTGAGGGCTGATAGGGTCGGTTGAAATGATGGCAGAGCCGCTGAGTGTGTCGGGTGAATCTCAGAGCTTATTGCGGGGGTGATTTCGTAAGCGGCGTTTCCGTCATGACGACGCTGCCTTCGAACGCTTTGCCATTAGGTGTCATCGTCTCAAAATTTGCCATGAATTGCAACTATGTTTCAATGCGCTGCGGTCCATGCGGTGCTGATGGGGCATCTGGGCGCAAACCTTCTTTCGTCGCTTCGCGATCGATATGGATCGGCCAAGTTGGTTCCTTGACGAAACCGGTCGTCTATTGCCAGTCACCGCGCAGGTTTAAGATATTCCTGTTTGGGGGGAAGATCCAACGGGGTCCAAAAAATATGAATAATAATTCATTATGGCATCCAGGGCATAATGAAACCATATCGGGTGTCATATCAAGACGGTCTAACAGATAAGATCCCAATATTTATATGATAGCATGCCAAAGTCGTCCGCATCGCTTTTCCCTTGACAGGGTTGAATCGATCCTGTTAAATGAATGAGTATTCATTCATGAAGAGGTGGGATGCACCACTCGAGGGGGGCGTCATCAGTACCAAAGCCAAAAACGATAAATATCATCGCATTCTGGAAGCAGCGGTTACCGTGTTTGCCAATTCCGGTTTCCATGAATCGACCATATCGCAAATCGCACGGGCCGCCGGTGTCGCCGATGGAACGATTTATCTGTATTTTAAGAACAAAGACGACATTCTGGTCCATTTTTTTAATTACAAAACCCGCCAGGTTTTTGCCCGTTTTCGTGAGGAAGTCGATCAGGCGATGACCGCTGTCGACAAACTGCGCAACCTTATCCGGCGTCATCTGGATGAATTCCAGAAGGATCGGTTCATGGCCGTGCTTTACCAGGCCGAAACCCATCGTACGAATCGGCTGGCGGAAGAACAGATTCGTGAAATGCATAAAATGTATCTGGACCTGATTGCCGAGATTGTGGAGCAGGGGCAGGTGGAAGGCTCGATCCGTCGCGATCTCTATGTCGGCCTGGTCAAACGTTACATTATCGGCGGGGTTGATGAAGTGATCAACACCTGGCTTCATTCGGACGGAACATATGATCTTACTTCCATGGGAGATCCCCTGGTGGACCTTTTTATTCGGGGGATCGGGACACAACAGGAAATGAACGCCTGAGGGTCCCGCCTCGGGGTAGCGAAGGATTTACATTTTAAAAGGAGAAATGACAGATGGCACAGCAGATCGCAGACCGCAAGGATGTGGATTTTGTACTTCATGAACAACTCGGTGTCGACCAGTTCAGCAAACATGAACGGTTTGCTGAATTCAATAAAAAAACAGTGGATTTGATCATCGGTGAAGCCCGCAACCTGGCCCTTAAAGAAATCCTGCCTACCCAGGAAATCGGTGACTCGGAAGGGGCTCAGTATGAGAATGGAACGGTGGTGACCCCCAAGGAATTCAAGCGGGCCTACGAATTGTTTGTTGAAGGCGAATGGCTGGCCATGTCCGAGGATCCGGAGTGGGGCGGGCAAGGCATGCCCACGACATTGGCGTTGGCGGCGAGCGACTATTTTAACGGGGCCAACTTTGCGTTCATGATGTATCCGGGGCTGACCCATGGCGCCGGCAAGCTTGTCGAGGCCTTCGGTACAGATCTGCAAAAGAAATTGTTTCTCAAAAAGATGTATACCGGTGAGTGGGGCGGCACCATGTTGCTCACCGAGCCGGAAGCCGGTTCGGATGTCGGGGCTTTGACGACCACTGCGGTTAAAAACGACGACGGCACCTACTCGATCACCGGCAACAAGATATTCATTTCCGGCGGTGATCACGATCTGGTTGAAAACATCATTCATCCTGTTTTAGCCCGCATCGAAGGTGCCCCGGAAGGTACCAAGGGCATTTCCCTTTTCCTGGTGCCCAAGATCTGGGTAAACGATGATGGGAGTTTGGGCGAACCCAACGATATCGTCTGCACCGGCATCGAAGAAAAAATGGGCATTCACGGCAATTCAACCTGTTCCATGACCATGGGAAGCAAGGGCAAGTGCCGGGGAACCCTGCTGGGCGAAGAGAACAAAGGCATGCGGGCCATGTTTCTGATGATGAATGCTGCCCGGTTGCTGGTCGGTATGCAGGGCTTTTGCTGTGCCAGCGCTTCCTATATGAATGCCGTCAACTATGCCCGGGAGCGTGTGCAGGGCAAAAATCTCATGCAGATGTTCGACAAAAGCGCACCGGCGGTCCCCATTATTCAGCATCCGGATGTCAGGCGTATGCTGTTGGGCATGAAAGCCTATGTGGAAGGTATGCGCAGTCTGCTTTACTACACCGGTTACTGCGAGGACATGAAGCTGCTGGCCGAAGACGAAAATGAAAAGGCGCGGTTGCAGGGTATCATCGATGTATTGATCCCCATCGCCAAAGGCTACATCACCGACCGGGCCTTTGACGTTTGCAGTCAGGGGATGCAGGTTTACGGTGGCTACGGCTACATCAAGGAATACCCCCAGGAACAACTCCTGCGTGACTGTCGGATCACCATGATCTACGAGGGTACCAATGGCATCCAGGCCATGGATCTTCTGGGCCGGAAGCTTGGTCTGAACAAGGGGAAGGCGGTCATGGATCTCTTTGGTGAAATTCAAAAAACGATTACGGCCGCCAAGGAAATCGAAGCGACGGCCGAACTGGCAGCCGAGACGGAGAAGGTGGCCAACAAACTGGGTGAAGTCGCGATGCATATGGGTGCCACGGCCATGTCCGAAAAAGTGCTCAACGCCTTTGCCTTTGCCCATCCCTTCATGGAAGCTTGCGGCGATGTCACGATGGCCTGGCAGTTGCTGTGGCGTGCCCAGGTGGCTGCCCAAAAGCTGGAGAAGGCCAAAAAGAAGGATAAGCCTTTCTACGAAGGACAGCTGAAGTCGGCGGAATTTTTTGTTAAATCGGTTCTTCCCATCACCTTAGGCAAAATGAACGCCATCCTCAACAATAATGGTGCGGCGGTCGAAATATCTGAGGATGCTTTCGGAGCGAAATAACCCGGCGTTTCAGAATGTCTGAGGGCACTCAATGGGAGGAGGGCCGTGGGAATTTCCCGCGGCCCTTTTTTTGCGCCCGTAATCTGATGACGGTTGTGAAACGCTTTGCGGACAAAGCGTCCAGATGAAAGGAGGCGGCCTGGCGGCGGCGTGAATCCATTCGCCACACCCGCCTCAGCGGAACCGGCGTGAGTTGTATCACAGCTTCAACTGGCTTCAGCCGGCCTCAAGAAGAGGCCGGCTGATGAAACAATAAACCGATTGGTAGGCCTATTCTTGGCCGCGTTTGGCCAATTCGTCGGCTCGCAGGTCTTTTTTGAGGACTTTGCCGACGTTCGTTTTCGGGAGTTCGTTGATAAACTCAATCTCGGTGGGCAATTTGTAGGTTGCCAGTTTGCCTTTGCAAAATTCGACGATTTCCTCAGCCGTGGCTGTTTCGCCCTCCTTGAGGACGGCAAAGACTTTGACCTGCTCACCGCGACTGGGGTGGGGAACCCCGATGGCCGTCGCTTCGGTGATTTTGGGATGTTCGAAAAGGACTTCTTCGATATCCCGCGGGTAGACATTGTAGCCGCCGGAAATAATCATGTCTTTCTTGCGGTCTACGATATAGAAATAGCCGTCCTCGTCCATTTTGGCGATATCACCCGTGTGCAGCCAGCCGTCCACCAGGGTTTCAGCCGTGGCGTCCGGCCGCTGCCAGTATCCCTGCATGACCTGAGGGCCGCGGACCACCAGTTCGCCGGATTCTCCTATCGGCATTTCTTTGGCGCCTTCATTCAAATCCACGATGCGGGCTTCGGTGTCGGATATGGGAATGCCGATGCTGCCGACCTTGCGCTCGCCACCAAACGGATTGATATGGGTCACCGGGGACGATTCTGTCATCCCGAAGCCTTCCACAATAACGGCGCCTGTCTTGTTTTCGAAATCACGAATAACTTCCACTGGTAACGGAGCGCTGCCGGAAAAGCATCCCTTGATGCAAGTAAGATCGGTCTGATTGATCTTGGGGTGATTGAGCATGCCAATGTACATGGTGGGAACCAGGGGCGCGAAGGTCGGGCGGAACTTTCCAATGGTTTCCAGAAGGGGTTCCGGTTGCGGTTTGGGTACCAGGACATCCCCCCATCCCATGTAAATGGCGAAATTCATGGCCACCGAAAGACCGAACACATGAAAAAAGGGCAGGGCGCCCAGCATGATTTCCTCGCCCTTTTTAAAGCGGGGAAACCAGGCGCGAATGCCTTGGACCTGCTTGCTGAGGTTCCCATGGGTCAACATGACGCCCTTGGATACACCTGTGGTGCCCCCGGTGTATTGCAGCATCGCGATGTCGTCGAAAGACAAAGAAACGTCCGTCGGCGTCGGGGTGTGCTGGGCCAGTACATCTTTCCATTTGAGCAGGTCCGGGGCCGGCGCCACGTCGGCGGCCAGTCCCTTTTTCTTTCCCACCAAAGGGAAAAGGAGGTTTTTGGGGAAAGGCAGGTAGTCACCAATGGATGTGTAAATAATGGTTTTGATATTGGTTTGGGATCTCAGATCCACCATGCGTTTGGCAAGCAAGTCCAGGGTGATCAAAAGTTTGGACCCGGAGTCATTGAATTGGTGGGCCAGTTCACGGTCCGAATACAATGGGTTGTTCATGACGACCCGGCCACCGATTTTCAGAATGGCGTAGTAGGCCACCACGCATGGGATCACGTTCGGCAGCAGGATGGCGACACTGTCACCCTTGCCGATTCCCATGGATTGCAGGGCGTTGGCCATGCGATTGACCATCTCCTGCAACTGGCGGTAGCTCACTTTGTAGCCTTGAAAAAGCAATGCCATCTGATCCGGGAATTGCGCTGCAGAGCGATCGAGAAATGCCGGAAGGCATTCCGTTTCGTAATCCACCGTCGGCTTGACATCCGCCTCGTATTTCCTTAGCCATGGTTTGTCCTCGTACCCCATTGATTCTGTCACATGGACCTCCTTTTCCTTGCCATCCAATTGACGCTATCGTTAATGGTTTGCAATCGTTTCGGCGCAGGATTCCAGGAACTTGGCGGCGGCCATAGACTTAAAAGAGAAAGAGTTGCAGCCACCTGTAGCCTGGCAGTGATTTTCCTAAAGTGTGTCGATGTGTTTAGGAAAGTCGCGGTTGATATCGAAATGAATGATAATTCAGTGATTAGGGGAAACCCTAGCGAATGTCAAGCCGACAATTGAGTATGACATCGAAAATGGATTGATAAACCACTCCGCCTCAAATCGGGTTTGATCTCAAAACATTCTATAACATGTCTTTTTATTTATATTTATTCGGTACTGTCTCAAATCGTGGGGGTGTTGTTTTTTTCTTGACGAACCGGAATTTGTCTACTAAAATGAATGAGCATTCATTCAGTTTGATCCTTATATCTCACGTCACAAAGGGGGTAGACACTTATGGAACCAGCCTTGTTATCACCTGCTGCCTATAAGTTTTTTCACATTCCCACCGCATTGTTTGCCGTACTGATCCCGCTGGCCGGTACGGCTGCTTTTGCTTATATCATGAAGCGTCGCATCGATCCGCTGTTGAAAGCCGCGCCCGACAATCGATTCGGCCAACCTTTGGCCCGCATCGGGCGCGTGCTCAAGATATGGCTGGCCCAATGGCGGCAGCCGCGCTACATGATGGCAGGCGTTATTCATATCTTCATTTTTGCCGGTTTCATGGTCCTTAGTATCCGATCCACAAGCCTGGTCTTCATGGGGTTTTGGGAGGAGTTCACTTTTCCCGGATTCGGTGGCACTTTCGGACATATTTATAATGTTTTTAAGGATTTTGCCGCAACATGGGTATTGATTGCCTGTGTGGTTGCCGCCATACGACGCGGTATCTTCCGCCCCGAGCGTTATGCCGTGCCCGCCCGCTACGGTAAGGACCATACCGGTGAGGCGGTGTTCGTCCTGGCGTTGATTTCTACATTGATGATATCCGAGAGCCTGTTCGAGGCTTCCCTTGCCGCCGCTCAGATTCAGCAGCTGCAGACCGCTGAATTCGTAGCCCCCGGTACCCTGGCGTGGCTGTTTCGCAACATGCTGCTCGACGCGCCGATCGCCAAACTCCAGAGCATGCATATTACCGCCTATTTCATTCACGATCTGACCTTTTTCTTTTTCCTTTGCTTCCTGCCGCTGGGGAAACATTTTCACGTGATCACCTCGCTTTTCAACGTCTATTTTATGCGGTTGGAGCGGGGCAACATCAAGCCGGTCCGCCACGGGGTGACGGACGAACAGCTCGACGACCTGGAATCCTTTGGCGTCAAGAAGTTTGAGGATTTTACCTGGAAGCATATGCTGGATTTTTATTCCTGTGCCGACTGCGGCCGCTGCTCCGACAACTGCCCGGCCAACGCGGTCAAACGGCCTCTTTCCCCCCGTTTTATCTCCATCAAGGGACGGGATTATGCCTTTGCCAATTATCCCCTGGGCGGGAAGGATGTGATAAAGAACGAGGACTACCAGCTCATCGGTGACATCTATCACCCGGATGAAATCTGGTCGTGCACCACCTGTGGGGCCTGCGAACAGGAATGTCCCCTCGGTATCGAATACATTGACAAGATTGTCGACCTCCGCCGGGGAATGGTGGACGAGGGCAATGTGCCCCAGTCGCTTCAGAAACCGCTTCGGGCCCTTGAAAAACGCGGCAACCCCTGGGGGAAAATGGAGAAAAAACGTGGCGCCTGGGTCAAGGAGATCGCCGAAGATGCCCCGGTGAAGCTCATCGAAAAAGGGGATTCCGCCGACGTCCTTTATTTTGTCGACAGCATATCGTCCTATGACGACCGCATGCAGGGGATTGCCCAGGCGACAGCCCGTATTCTTGCAAAGGCGGGGATTGATTTCGGCGTATTGGGCAAGCTGGAAAAGGACAGCGGAAACGAAGTTCGTCGTTTTGGGGAGGAAATGCTGTTCCAGGATCTCAAGGCCCAGAATACAGACGCCATCCTGGATGCCGGCGTCAAACGGATTGTAACCGCCGACCCCCATGCCTACAATGCCTTGCGCAAGGACTATGACAACCTTCCTCCGGTCGACCATATCAGCCAGGTCATTTGCCAGGAAGTCGAAGCCGGCCGCCTGTCGCTGACAGCAGCGAATGACGAGGGAAAGGTTTACACCTATCATGATCCCTGCTATCTGGGACGGCACAACCAAATTTACGAAGACCCGCGTCGCGTTCTGGATGCCATCCCCGGCTTGAGCCGGGTTGAAATGTCCCGCAGCCGGGACCGGTCCTTTTGTTGCGGCGGCGGTGGGCTGATGCTGTTCTATGAGCCCGAGGAAGAGCAGCGCATGGGGGTGTTGCGTGTCGAAATGGCGGCAAAGGCCGGTGCCAACGTCATCGTTACCGCGTGTCCCTTCTGCCTTGTGAATATCGAGGACGCCATCAAGGTGGCCGGTCTGGAAGGTCGGATGGAGGCCATTGATCTTAGTGAACTCGTGGTGCAGCATTTGGCAGCCTAATGCACGTGTTCCCTTCCGACTGGGAGCCTTGCCCCGGCGGGAGATCATTATTATAGGGTAATCTACAACATCGGGAGGAAAAACATGGAAATTTTGGTGTGTGTCAAAAGAGTGCCGGACACTTCCGAAAATGAGATCGAGCTCAACGGCGCCGGCAACGACATTGACCGTGATGATCTGGTCTACTCGGTCAACGAGTGGGACAACTACGCGGTTGAAGAAGCGCTCCAGATCGTGGACAAGGTGGGCGGCGGTGTTACGGTCATCTCGGTCGGCGACGATGAATCCGAAGAGGTTTTACGGCGGGAAATGGCCATGGGGGCTGACAAAGGCATTTTGCTGAGTGACGATGCCTTTGAGGAAACGGATGGCCGCGGGATTGCGAGCGTTCTGAAAGCGGCGGTAGATAAAGGCAATTACGATTTGATTCTGACCGGGGCCCAGGCCGATGACGGCGCCGCCCAGGTGGGTGGCATGCTGGCCGCCATGATGGACGTTCCCTTTGCTTCTCTGGTCAATACCATCGAGGTGGATGGCGACAAGCTGAAGATCGGACGCGAAATCGAGGGCGGCAACCAGGAAATGCACGAGATCAGTATGCCGTGTGTGCTTTCGATTCAGACCGGCATCAACGAACCGCGTTATGTCGGCATCCGCGGTATCCGGAAAGTGGCTTCGGTGGAGATCCCCACGCTGGGGGCCGCGGATCTTGGCGTTGATGCTGCCGCAGTAGCCGCCCGGGTCAAGCGTGCGGATTACTTCCTGCCCGATATGGGCGAGGGCGCTGAAATTCTTGAGGGCGATACCGACGAGATTATCGAAAAACTGATCGAACTCTTGAAGGCCAAAGGAGGGCTCAAATAATGGCTCAGATATTTTCCTATATTCTGCACAAGGACGGCGTTGTCGACGATACGGCCCTTGAATTGGCCGCAGCCGCCAAAAAAATTGATGCCGGGGCAACGCCCAACGCGATTGTTGTAGGGGCCGGTGATTCTCTGGATGCGGTGTGCAACGAAATGGCCGCCAGCTACGGTGAAGTCTGGAAAGTGGCCAATGATGCCATTACCTATCCGGATGCGGAGATGATTCGCAAACTGCTGGTCAATATTCTGCCGGCGGACAGCATTGTATTGTTTGCCCATGAACATTTGGGCATGGATCTGGCCCCGGGCCTGTCAGTCAAGATGGATTCGGCCTTTGTGTCGGATGTTGTCGATGTTGAAGGCGCCGATGGCGCCACCCTGAAACTTGTGCGCCAGGAATTCGGCGGTGCCGTCAGCGCTCACGTCTCCTGTGATGCCTCTCAGGGGGCGGTTATGACCATGCGGCCGGGAGCCTTTGCCGCGGACGAATCCAAAGCTGCAAGCGGGCAGGTGGTCGATAAATCGGCCGAAGCCGGGGATCTTGCGGCCAATCGCAAATTCCTGGAAATCGTCGAAGCGGAAGCCGGTGATGTCGATATCACCAAATCGGAAGTACTGGTTTCCTGCGGTCGCGGCATCGAAGACGAGGAAAATCTGGAAATCGCCTTCGATCTGGCCAAGGCCATGGGCGCGGACGTGTCCTGCTCCCGTCCCATCGTCGACGCCAAATGGCTGCCCAAGGCCCGTCAGGTTGGAACGTCCGGACAGACCGTCAAACCGAAAGTCTACCTGGCCTGCGGCATCAGCGGCTCGTTCCAGCATATGGGCGGTATCAAGGGCAATCCCTTCATCGTGGCCATCAACAAGAACCCGAAGGCTCCCATCTTTCAAGTGGCCGATGTCGGCGTCGTCGACGATATGCTTGATTTCCTGCCGGAACTGACCGAGAAGATCGAAGAACTATAGACAGAACCAAACACCACGTTTGGCCTATAAGCCGGCTGTTTCCTTGTGGAAGCAGCCGGCTTTTTATATGGGGTTTGCCTGGAGCATGAAATTACGATACGGTTCGTTAACCTTCAATCCAAATCGCAAAGCATACTGACCATGCATCCAAATCTGCGTCTGCCCAAATCGATTGCCTCGGATTCTCGCGCACCTCAATTGGTGCATATTTTAACAAACGCCGGCCATCCCCTTTGGCCGGCCGGGACCTATAAGGTTGCGGAGGCGCCACTGGGGGATCCCTTGCTGGGGACGCTTCAAGCGGCTTATCATGCCGGGCGGGTTGTGCGCAGCCTGGAAAAAGCGGAGCAAAAATTGGCGGCCGAGGCGCGGGGCCAGCAGATGGCGGATCGCAAAAGCGGCGTGGCCCGCGGAGAACGCATTTCCCGGCTGCTGTTTTTGAGCAATGACGGCGCTGAGCGTTTTTATCGACGGGTGGAAACGGTGCTTCAACGTCATGGATCGCGGGTTGTCGCTGTCCGGTTGTCCGTCGATGCGGAAAAGCTCGGGACGATGTTTTTCGGCACCGGGCGTGTTGTCCGGCTGCTCATGGTTGAGCACAAGGACGCGGTGGCATCGATCCTTTTGACTCTGGCCGACCAATGGCGTGATGCCGGGTACGGGGCATAGGCCGCTTCCCGCTCGTGGCATAACGCTTTGTCGCGATGGTGGTGACAACATGGGGGTACGGCATGGCGGAACCTTTGATCAACAGCATTGCCATGGAACTGATTTTGCTCCCTGCGGGTACGTTTACCATGGGGGGGGATTGGGATGCGGAGCAGGCGGACGAAAACGAGTTGCCAAAGCACGATGTCACCCTGGGACCTTTTTACATGAGCAAGTTTACCGTTACCCAATCCCAGTGGGACGCCGTGATGGAGGACAATCCCAGTTCGTTTCGCGGCGCCGATCATCCGGTGGAGATGGTTTCGCACGAAGATGCCGCCGCATTTCTTAAGCGGCTGAATGCCATGGAGGCGACGCACACCTATCGCCTGCCCACGGAAGCGGAATGGGAATATGCCGCCCGGGCCGGTTCCCGGAGCACGTATGCGTTCGGACCGGAAACGCGCCGGCTGGCGGCGTATGCCTGGTACGAGGCGAACAGCGACGGTCGTACCCATCCCGTGGGGCAACTGGCACCCAATGACTGGGGCCTTTGCGATATGCACGGCAATGTCCACGAGTGGTGTGCGGACTGGTACCAGCGGGATTATTATGCCGCAAGTCCGGACCGGCAACCCACGGGACCGCGCAAAGGCGTGGCCCGGGTCCTGCGCGGCGGCGATTGGGGATCCGAAGCCTGGTACTGCCGTTGCGCCATCCGCAGTCTCAGTTCCCCCCAGCGCCGCAGCCCCCGGGTGGGTTTTCGTGTGGTGAAGGACGTGGCGGAGCCTGCCGGGAGAAAACGGGCCTTGGGACGGCTCAAAGGCTTTTTCCCCAAACGTTAGCACCCTAAAATACAAGGCGGTTTGGACCGTTTCCCTATATGAAAGAGCCCGATTTGCTATAAAATGTTTACGTTTGTCCAGCCCTCAAAGCGTCCTGGTTGTTCGCGTATCCGCTGACGATTTTCCGGAGGGGGCGGAAAGGGACATCATGCTGGCTTTTGAAATTTGGATCAATGACGAGAAAATTTGTACGGCGGGTGTGGATTCCGATCTGGGGATACTGACATCCATTCTCTCGTGGACCAAGCGGGATGTCAGCCAACTGCCGGCCGAGGTCCGTCGGGAGGTTTCGGGGGAAGAATTGAAACTGGCCGTCAACGGCCAGAAAAACCTGGGCGGCAACCAGTTCGAGAACCTACAGTGGAAGGGTCGGGAGGTACGCCAGGGGGACGAGATCCGCATTGCGATCATCGATGCAAATCGCGTGGATGCACCCGAAACCGTCACGAAGATCAGCCCCAAATATGTCCGGCCGAAACGTTCTGATATTATCCTGCACTGATATCCCCGTCGGGATGGCGGCCAGCCCAAACACAATTTGCATCACGATGGGGGATAAACATTGCGCAAGTCCTTCAGACAAAATACCGTTGCCCTGGTGTATGACTTCGATGGCACGCTTTCCCCGCAGCCCATGCAGGAGTACACTGTTCTTCCCGAACTCGGCCTGAGCCCTCAGGCCTTTTGGGAGGAATGCCAGCGCGAAGCCCGCCAATACAACGCCGACGCCATGTTGACATACATGCGCCTCCTGATCGAGAAAATTGAGTCCCGGCGCACCCACCTTAACAAGAAGAAATTGCGGGAACTGGCCAAGAGCATCCGCTATTTCCCCGGGGTGGAATCCTGGTTCGAACGGATCAATCAGCACGTGCAAACAGTTTCGGACGGCAAGGTCAAGATAAAACACTATATCGTTTCGGCCGGGCTCAAAGAGATCCTGGAGGGAATTCAAATCAGGCGGCATTTTGCCCGGATGTATGCTTCGGAATATTATTTCGACCACCACGATGCAGCCCGTTTTCCCACCGTGGTGATCAACGACACCTCCAAAACCCAATATATTTTTCGCATCAATAAGGGCATCGAAGATATCAACCGGTCCATTAATGACTACATGCCCGAAGCGGATCGGCCGATTCCCTTCGAGAACATGCTCTACATCGGGGACGGGCTGACCGATGTGCCCTGTATGACCGTGACGAAGAACAACGGTGGGTTTGCCGTGGCCGTCTACAAGCCCCGCAATCCCGAATCCCAGGCGGTTTGCCGCAAACTTGCCAAAGCCAACCGCATCGACTATTTCGCTCCGGCGGATTACCGCCCGGGCAAGACCCTCGAGCGGCGCGTCAAACTTATTCTGGATCTCATCATAGCCCGGGTCATGTTTCACAAAGAGCAGTTCGCCTTCCGCCGGGGGATCGACTGATCCGCAAGAGTAACCGATGCCCACGCGCGGGCGCAGTTTTCATCGGATGAAATGGAGGGATATCGCACATGAAAGGCTGGCGCGAAGACGAAATCAGGAACAGGGATCTAATGGCGCCCTGCGGGCTGTATTGCGGCACCTGTGGGGTGTATATTGCCACTCGCGACGAAAACGCCAAGTTCAAAGCCATCCTGGGGAATCTTTATGGCACCGAACCCGAAGAGACGGAATGCCTGGGGTGCATGCAGGCTGGCACGGCCCCCAATTTATATGCTTATTGCCAATCATGTGCCATTCGGGATTGTGTCAAATCCAAGGGTCTCTATTCGTGCCACCAGTGCGGGGACTGGCCCTGTGACATGATACGGGCATTCCCCATTGCCACCGGCCGGCGTGTGATGCAGCGGGCCATACCGGAATGGCGGGCCTGCGTCGACGCGCACGGTGACGACAAAGGCAGTGAGGCCTGGGCCCGTTCCGAATGTGAGCGCTACCACTGCACCGACTGCGGTGCGCCCCTTTTCCGGGGCGCCCAGCGCTGCCGGTCCTGCAAAGCCGTGGTGGCGGACGAACTGGACGGGTCACTGTGATATGTGTTTATGGACGTGTCGATTCATGTCATAAACCATTTTTTATTCGCACATGTTAGAAGGAACGCTTTATGAGTCTGGAAGTTTGGATTACGTTTGTCATTGCCGCCGAAATTATCCTGGTGATTCCCGGTCCCACGATTATCCTGGTTGTCAGCCAGGCCATCGCCCATGGTCGCAAGTCGGTCGTCCCCCTGGTGGCTGGCGTACTGGCGGGGGATTTTACCGCCATGACCCTGTCCCTTTTGGGGCTGGGCGCCGTCCTGTCGGCTTCGGCCACGCTCTTTGTTGTTCTCAAATGGATCGGCGCGCTTTACCTCGTTTATCTGGGCATAAAGTTGTGGCGGACCGACCCGGCCGACCATGAAACGACAATGGCGGCCCGGCCGGACTCCGCCCAGGCGCTTTTCCGAGGCGCCTATATCGTGACGGCCCTGAACCCCAAGAGCATTGCCTTTTTTGTGGCCTTTCTGCCCCAATTCATCAATCACCAGGCGCCCACATGCGCGCAGTTTCTGGTTCTGGGTTCCACCTTCCTGGTGATGGCGACGGTCAATGCGGCCTTGTATGCTGTTTTTGCCGGCCACCTGCGTGACACATTGAAGAAAACATGGGTGCGAAGATGTTTCGACTGCTGCGGCGGAACGGCCTTGATCGGCGCCGGTGTTTTTACAGCCGCCATGGAACGGTAGTGTATTATCACTGGTCGTCCGATTGGACCCTTTTACGAGGCGCGTATGCGAAAATATCTATGGGTTGCCTTTATCCTGAATATGGGCCTGAATGTTTTTTCCCTGTTTATTTTGCCAGAGACGGTGGCCATGCATTTCGGCCGGGGCGGGCGGCCGGATGCCTGGGCTACAAAAGAAGCGCATGCTTTCTGGATGATCGTTACGAACGTCATCGCCTTTATCCCCTTCTATTTCGCCCCAACCTTGTTTGAGCGACTGCCCCCGCGGTTGCTCAGCCTCCCCTACAAGGCCTACTGGTTTCAGGAAGAGAACCGGAATCGCGCCAAACACATGGTCGCACATCTGATGAACGAATTCGGTCTTGCCCTTTTTGGCTTCCTGTTCGGGGTTACCCTGCTTGCCATCGATGCGAATCGCTCCACGCCCGTCGCATTGAATGAAAGGCTGTTTTGGGTTCTGTTTCTGGTTTTCATAGGGTATACCCTCATCTGGACCATCCGGCTGGTTGTGAACTTCCGACCATCGCACGAAATCTGAAAAGGACCCTTTAACAAGGCTGCGGCTATGTGGATCTATATCCTGGCTTGGTTTCCCATGGTGGCCATTGCCATTGCCAACGGTGTGGTGCGGGATGGCTGGTATGGAAGGCACATGCGCGAACTCCGGGCCCACCAGTTGTCGACCCTGATCGGCGTTATCCTTTTCGGCATTTATATCGGCGCTGTCATGCGTTTAAGGGTACCGGCCTCGGCCGGCCAGGCTGTTGGGATCGGCATGATTTGGTTCGTGATGACCCTGCTGTTCGAGTTCGGCTTCGGTCGTTATGTGGCAGGACATTCCTGGCAGCAATTGCGCCGGGATTACAATTTGAAAGCGGGCCGGGTATGGCCGGCCATCCTGGTGTGGGTGGCGGTCGCGCCTTACCTTTTTAACCGGATCGGTTGAAGCCTCGTCTCAAATCTTTCTGTGCACACAAGGAGAATGCTGATTCATGGATGCTTTTCCGAAAAACATGCTCGATCTGATCAATGATCGTTTGGGCGGATACAACAATGCCATGGGACTGCGGTTTGTCGACGCCGCACCGGACCGCTATGTTGCCGAGTTGACCGTCGATGACCGCCACCGGCAGCCTTACGGCTTGGTTCACGGCGGTGTCTATGCCGGCATGATCGAAAGTGTTTGCAGTACCGGCGCGGCCCTCAGCGTCTGGAACCAGGGCAAGAGTGCGGTGGGACTCGAAAACACCACATCTTTTTTGCGGGCCGTTCGGTCAGGGATTCTGCAGTGTACGGCACGCCCGCTGGTGCGCGGCAGCCGTTCCCACGTCTGGGAGGCGGAAGTGCGAGACGATCGCGAGCGGTTGGTGGCGACCGGGAGGGTGCGGCTCATCGTGCTGGACGCTGGAGCTGTGGCGGATGGTGAAAAAGTCGCCCTGGAAAATGCCGACGAATAGCGCCTGCCAAGATGTCGTGATGATATTTACGGAATAAGGTTATGTTGATTATCTGCCCCCGGTCCTTCAAAACCTTGATGCGGGTGGCGCTGGTGACCCTCGTTTGTTGCGGCTGCACCATGGCAAGGCATCCGGGTGGTTCCCGGGACGACGGGGCGTTGCGCCAGGCGCCGGATGACCTCGTTCGCCTGGAACGGGACCTGGAACAACTGCTGGGATACCGCGATGATGAGGTGCCCCGCCTGGCCCAAGTCCTGCTGGAAAGTTCCGCGAACCTTGCCCGGGAATACCGGGTGCAGCCGCCGGCTCTGTGGCACAATTTTTTGGTGAATATCGGGCTTCGGGACAAGGGGTTGTGCTGCCACTGGACCCAGGATATGCTGGCTGAGATCAAGGCGCTGGGGCTTTCAAAATATCGTGCCTCGTGGGGCGTCAGTCGACACGGATCCTGGCGCGAACACAGCTGCGTTGTCGTCACCGCCGCCGGGCGCCGTTTTCAGACCGGCCTGGTGTTGGACCCCTGGCGCAATGCCGGCGACCTTTTTTGGACCCGTGTTTCGGAGGACGTCTATAACTGGCAGCCCCATCCCTATGACGATGGGGTCAATCGCATTCGGTGCCGTTGACGGAGATTGCGGTCATGCCAGCGGCTGAGGCACGCCACGAAAAAGAAGACCATTGGCTATACGATGATCTTTGGCCGAAAGCGTCAAGAGTGTTTGTAAAATAAACGTCATACCCGATATGTCTGGCCTCTAAATTGCTAATCGTTTTGCCCTTAACGGCCAGACCCTGCCTTGGTTTTCGCCTGCCTGTGACCAGTATTTTCTATAGAATAAAAAATCATATAATAATAAATAGATACGAGATTTTTGGCAACGATGTTGTCCTTTACACATGGTAATGATAACCTGCTTGAACCCATCAAAAAATTAGGCCAATCATGCCAGCCTGATAAAATTTCGAAAAATTGATTGTAAAAAAAATGTAAAACCATTATTTTGCGTATCAGGGCGATCAAGCGCGGGTATTGCCATCCATTACCCCCATTCCCGCAATTATTTCTGCGACTGTTGTCACCTGAAAGATTCTCCTACGCTTTTTTTTCCTACGACCAAGTGATGACAAACTGAAAAGGATATTGAATGAAAGCATTATCACCAATGGTTCTTGGCATCGACATCGGGTCGGTGTCGGTGAGTTTGGTCCAGTTGACCACGGATCGGCGGGTCGTCAGTTCCGCCTACGGATTTCATTTCGGCGATATCGCCGGCACGCTGGCGCGGCTGCTGGGCGATTTCGACCTGTCACAGCCGCTCTGGGTGGCAGCAAGCGCTGCGACACCAGACCTCGTGCGGTCCACCGCGCGAATCGATGACCAGATCTGCTGTATTGCAGCCGCCCGCTTTGCCCTTCCGGACGTGCGGGCCGTTCTCAACGTCGGGGGGGAAAAATTTCAACTGATCCGGCTGGGGGCCGACGGTGGTTACCTCGGCAGTCGCGGCAGTACGTCCTGCGCGGCCGGTACCGGCGCTTTTCTGGACCAGCAGGCGCGGCGGCTCAGTCTCGCGGGGGCGGCTGAAATCAGCCGGTTGGCCCTTGCCAACAGGGCGCCACGACCCCGCATCGCATCCCGCTGTGCGGTTTTTGCCAAGACCGATCTGATCCACGCCCAGCAGGAGGGGCATCGTCTGGAAGCCATTTGTGATGGATTGTGCCACGGGTTGGCCAAAAATATTGCCGATACCGTCCTGGGGGGTGTCGCGCTGACCCAACCCCTGCTTTTCTGCGGCGGTGTGGCCCGGAACGAAGCTGTGCGTCGCCATATTGTGGATCTGGCCGGCATTGCCGTCGACGTGCCGGATCAGCCGCACCTGTCCGGAGCGTTGGGCGCCGGTCTGACCTTCATCGAATCCCGCCTAGAAAAAGGGGATGAGCGGATTCCGGAAGCGCTGACCGTGACCTCGGCGGAAAGCCTTTTTCAAACCAGGACCCGCAAGCAGACCTACACCTACGCACCGTTGACGCTGGAACTCTCCAACTATCCGGCGTTCGACAGCCTGGAGCAGTACCGTTACCCGGCCGATAGCGACAGAAACGATGCCATGGCCGTCGAGGTTGATCGCTACACCGCCTTTGGCGGGCGGCAGGAGGTTTACCTGGGGGTCGATATCGGTTCCACCAGCACCAAAGCCGTTTTGATGGCGCCGGACCATGCGGTGCTGGCCGGATTTTACACCCGCACCACGGGAAGGCCGCTGGCGGCCATGCAGCGCATTTTCGAGGCCATCGATCACCTGGCCCGGTGTCAAGACAGCGAACTGGTCGTGCGGGCTGCCGGAACGACCGGGTCCGGGCGGAAATTCATCGGACGCATCATCGGTGCCGACCTGGTGCTGGACGAAATAACGGCCCACGCCCGCGCCGCCTGTGAATTGAACCCGCAGGTGGACACCATTATCGAAATCGGGGGCCAGGACGCCAAATTTACGACCCTGAAAGACGGCCGCGTCACCTCGGCCACCATGAACACCGTGTGCGCCGCCGGAACGGGCAGTTTTATCGAGGAGCAGGCCGCCAAGCTCGGCTGCCCTCTGGAAGCGTTTTCGGAACGCACCGAGAACCGGCGGGCGCCCCTGTCGTCGGACCGCTGCACCGTGTTCATGGAGCGGGACTTGAACCACTTTCTGGCGGAAGGCTGGGATCCGGACGACGTGCTGGCCTCGGTCCTTCATTCCGTACGTGAAAATTACCTGCTCAAAGTGGCCTCATTGGGACGCATCGGCGAGGTGGTCCTCTTCCAGGGCGCTACGGCCAAAAACCGTGCCCTGATCGCCGCCTTTGAACAGCGGCTCCAAAAACCCATCCTGGTCTCCAAATACTGTCACCTGACCGGCGCTCTGGGCGTGGCCCTGACATTGCGCGACGAGCAGCGACAATCGCAGGATCGTGTGGATGTGACCACTTTTGCGGGGATCGATTTGTGGCGGACCGAGATCCCGGTGCGCTCGGAAGTTTGCGAGTTGTGCACCAATCACTGCAAACTATCCGTGGCCGAGGTCGGCGGCGAGACCGTTGCCTATGGATTCCTGTGCGGACGTGACTACGAGACCCGGCATTTTGTGTGCTCCGACAGCGGGGCCTTCGATCTCCTGGCCCAGCGCCGAAAAGCGTTTCGAAGACCCAAGGCGACCCCATCGCCAAACCGGCCGGTCATCGGACTGCCGGCGGGCGGGCATCTGATGGAGGATCTGCCCCTGTGGCAGGTATTCTTTGAACGCCTGGGGTTTTCCACGGTGACCAGCGAAACGTTCAAAGACGCCGTCCGGGTGGGCAAACCCCTTACGGATGCCGAGTTCTGTGCACCCATGACGGCTTTGCAGGGGCACGTGCACCATCTCAGGGATCGTTGCGATTACATTTTTCTGCCCGTCTACCTGGAAGATCGCCAAGGGGAGCGCCGTGTGCGCCGGCAGTATTGTTACTACACTCAATTCGCACCCGTGCTGGCCGACATGCCGGCGGAAGCCGGCGGCGCCAAACTTCTGTCGCCTCTCATTCGCTATCTCTACACCGGGTTTCACACCCGCATGGAACTCTACCGGATGTGTGCCGAGCTTCCCGGCGGGCGGGTCACCTTTCGCGAGCTGAGCCAGGCCTATGACGCCGCACAGCGGTTTCAAAACGAACGGCAGGCGGATCTGCAGGCCCGCTGGCAGGCCCATCTCGAGACGCGCCCCGACGATATCCGCATCGTGCTCCTGGGGCGGCCCTACACGCTTTTTTCACCCGCCCTCAACTGCGGCATACCGGACTTGTTTCACCGCCAGGGGATCGACTGCTGCTACCAGGATATGCTGGACGTTTCCCCCGAGGATACCCGTGCCATCGGCCCCCTTCTCCGGGAGATCCACTGGCGTTATGCCGCCCGGGTCATGGAAACCGCCCAGAAAGTGGCCCATACCCCCGGACTCTATCCGGTCCTGGTCACTTCGTTCAAATGCTCGCCGGATGCCTTTGTGCAGGATTATTTCAAAAAACTGATGGCGGCCCATGACAAGCCCTACCTTGTCCTGGAATTGGACGAGCACGATTCCAGCGTGGGATACGAAACCCGTATCGAAGCCGCTGTGCGTGCCTTCCGCAATCACTGCCAGACAGCCGCTCCGGCTGCGGTTCCGGTCCCGGCACTGCAGCAGTTGAATCCGGATCTGCAGCGCGGCAAGACCGACCGGACCATCGTGCTGCCCAATTGGGATCGGTTGACAGGTCGCCTGCTCGAAGCCGTGCTGCGGCGGGAGGGCAGACAGGCGGTGCTGATGGAGGAGACCGAGGCCACCATTTCCAAAAGCCTGCGGGACAATACCGGCCAGTGCATCCCTATCAATGCCGTGGTGGAGGGGTTTGCGGAATGTCTGGAGCGCCACGACTTGGCGCCGGAAGACACGGTGTTGTGGATGAGCGAGGCCTGCCTCGCCTGTAATATCGCGCTTTATCCCCACCACATGAAATCCCTGCTCAATGCCCGCGGGGGTGGTTTGGAAAAGGCAGGCGTTTATGTGGGGGATCTGTTTTTCATGGATGTGTCGCCCCGGGCCTCTTTCAACGCCGTCTTCGCCTACATGTTCGGCGGCCTGCTGCGACGGGTGGCCTGCCGGCTGCGTCCCTATGAATGCCATGCCGGGGACGTGGATCAGGTGCTGGAAGTGGCGTTGGAAATCCTTTACGAAGCGTTTTTGGGCCGCATCAAAAAACAGGATGCCCTGGCGGCCGTTCTGGAGCGTTTCGCCAAGGTGCCGGTCAAGAAAACGAAACGGCCCAAAGTGGCCATTTTTGGAGATCTTTACTCGCGGGACAACCGGGTGATGAATCAGGATCTGATTCGGTTTATCGAGCGCCACGGTGGCGAAGTGGTGACCACGCCCTATTCGGACTACGCCCGCATGATCGCCAGTCCCTATTTCCGCAAATGGTTTTTTGAGCGCAAATTCATGACCCTGGTTTCCAGCAAGGCCCTCATGGCCACCATTACCCGTTTGGAGCGCACTTACTACCGCATGTTCGAACCGCTGCTGGGCGAACCCATGGCCACCTTCGACGATTCGCCCGAAAAGATTCTGGCCCAGTACGGGGTGCGCATCGAGCATACCGGCGAGTCGTTCGATAACCTGCTCAAGGTGCACTACATCAAGAAGCACCACCCGGATGTCAGCTTGTTTGTCCAGGCCAGTCCGGCCTTCTGCTGTCCTTCCCTGGTCACCGAAGCCATGGCCCGCCGCATCGAGGACGTCACCGGCGTGCCGGTGGTGCCCATCACCTACGACGGTACCGGCGGGCGGAAAAACGATGCCATTATTCCCTACTTGAAATTCCCCCGGGCGGCGGATGCAAGCCCGAGCCGTTCCCTGGGGCGCGCAGGGTAATGCCGACTGTATGCCGCCGGAGGCCTGGTATACGTCCTCCGGCGGTGGGTTGCCTGTCCCGTGGGTTGATGTGTCCCCTTCCCATGGCAGCGGTAAGGCGACAAATGTGGGAGAGAACGGGCGGGTGTGCGGTTATCCGGGATGTGCCGGACTCACATCTCCCGGGGTATGGTCCGGCGGTCCTCCACCCACCGGATCGTGTTTTCGGTATCGTATTCCAAATGGTCCACTGTCTGGTTGAGCATGTCGTCGTTGACAAGATAACCGGCTTGATATGTAAAAACCGCTCCTGGTTTACCGGGGCTGAAGAAGATAAGATTTTTTTCCAGTTTTCTTTCCTGCATGGTCCTCACCTCCTCGATGGTTTTTGCCGCCGGGACGGGCAACGCTATCTGCTGTCAGGCTGGTTCCAGCGCTTCCTGAACCTGTCCGGTGCCTTCCGATGGGTGCGACGCGAGCAGGGCGAGGGAGCCGAGCGTGCGGTAGCTCATCATCAACCGATCACCAATCATTTCAGCCAGGCGCTGCATAAAGATGAGGCCTTCAGAGGGGCGGTTTTCCAGGATGGTGCGCACATGGGTCTTTTCCAGCCGCATAAGGGTCGTGGGCGCTGCACAGACGGCGGAGGCCGAGTAGCGGGCGCGATTGATCAGGCTGGACCAGCCGAAGCACTCCCCGGCATGATTGATGACGAACACGGTGTGGCCATCCCTGCCGATGCTCAGTTTGATGTGGCCTTTGATCAGGATATAGAAATAGCGGGTTTGATCGCCCTCATTGAAAATCGTTTCACCAGCCTCAAAAGATGTTTTCTCGGCCGTTTCCATTATATCTTTGACGAACGCGCGGTCCATTCCCGAAAAAAAATCGGATTGTGTGAAATACATGGAACACCTCCTTGGTATCATGCGTAAAGGCATGCCCGTAGGCTCTTTGCGGATCGCCATCCGCTTGCTATCCCGATGACCGGCGTGGTTCCGAAATGGTGCGGCCGGATTGGATCGGCACACCGGATGGATGATTCACCCTGTCTTAAGGGTTGTTCGACGCTCAGTGGGAGGTCGGTGGAAGAATAGTCTTGCGCAGGTACCGGCGGGAGTAACTTAAAACTGTAACGTTAACTGGGCAACTCGCGATTATTCGGCCCGTTGTGCCTGTCGAAAGTGCTTTGTATTCGCAGTCATCCTGACATGTATCTATTTGTAGGGTAAGCCGTCTGCCCTTGATGTCAATACGCCGACCTTCGGGTAACCGCACCCGGCGCATCGGGTTGGAAAGCCTGTTCGGAATCAAGGGAGGGATTAAAGGATTGACATCACGGGCGGCATCCTATAGGTAAACAAATAAACAAATTGTTTATTTAAAATATAAGTTCTGGATGATGTGAAAAACATTATTGCCAACCATTTGTTCGGCTGGAAAAAATTTTAAGTGTTCGTCCATAAATGGTAGATTTTGGTTCCTGGCAAGGCCCGAGCGCGTTTTCAACCGGAGGAATAGCCCGCTATTTCGAGGATTGAAAACGAGCGAGAGCGCCGCCAGGGGCCGAAAGATGCCATTTTGGGATGGGCACTATTTACGCCGCAGGTTATGCCCTATGAAACCCAAAGAAAACATTGCCACCATTTATGATGCCGCGCTGGGGGTTTTTGCCGACTACGGTTATAAAAAAGCGACTCTGGAAGACATTGCCGCCGCTCTGGGCATGACCAAGGGCAATCTCTATCGCTATGCGCGCAACAAGCAAGATCTCTACCGAAGCACGGTGCGCCACGCCCTGCTCCGCTGGCAAGGACGGGTGCGGGAGGCCATCGAACGGGAAACGGACGCAGTGCAGCAGTTTCACGTCATGTGCCGCAAGGCCGTGGCTTACCTGGCTGAGGACGACGCCTTGCGGCGGCTTCTGATCCGCGACCCGGATATTTTCCCCATGTTTCCGGCCGATGATCCCTATGCCGACATCAATGCCAATTCGGTGGCCATGATTCGATCGATTCTGGCGCGGGGGATAACGGAACAACGGTTCCGGTCCGTGGACCTGGATACCGTTCCGGAAGTCATTTTTTCAGTCTACAAAATGTTCATCATCCGCATGTACATCATATCCCGGGATCGCGCCCAGGAGGCGATGTTCAACCAGACCGTCGCCCTGATTACCCAGGGACTGTTTAAAGAGGACGATTAATTGCAAGCTTTTAACCAGGGAGGTGACCATGACAGATCCGATGCAATACCTGACCCCCGCCTGGCGGGATGAAGCTGAAAAACGGCTCAAAGCCGAACTGAGTCCGGAGCGGATGAATTTCATCACCTCATCCATGTCCAACATCTACCGCGACTGTCCGGACGGGGGCACCCGCTATCTCTTCTTCCGGTTTGAAAAGGGAGAATTCGCCGAACTGCTGCTGGGGGAGGGAGAGCCGCCGGCTGCCGAGTTCAAGATTGTCGGCACCTATGACACCTTTGCCAAAATTTCCCGGGCCGAACTGGGATCCCAGAAAGCCCTGATGACCGGTAAGCTCAAACTCAAGGGGAACATGGTCAAGGCCTTGAAGCTGGCTTCCATCGCCGACCGGCTGAACAAGGTGTTGTCCACTATCCCGGCGGCCTATTAATGGAATAATCCCGAACCACGTTTAAGGGAGAAACAGAGATGACGACTCCAAACGATCCTTATTATATTGATTTCCCGGCACGCATCCGTGCCATCCAGGCGGCAATGGCCAAGGAGAATATCGATGTCTACCTGGGGTCCCGGCTGCGCACCCTGTCCTGGACCCTGGATGCCTTCTGCCCCTGGCGCAGTTTCGTGGTGATCCCGTCCGAAGGGCTGCCCACGGCCTTTACCTTTGTGATCGATGCAGCCCGCGTGGCCGACGATTCCTGGCTGGACGAGGACCATGTCTTTGGCTTCGCCCCCATGGGCGGCCAGGACCAGATCGAACTGATTGCCGATTTTATCAAAGACCTGCTGCCCGGCGAAAAGGGGCGCGTGGGCATCGAGAGCGGCATGTCCAACTACCTGCCCGAGGGCAACCTCACCCACTACGAATACGAGCGCTACGCCGAAGCCCTGTCGGGCTGCGAACTGGTCAATGCCCATACCATCGTGGACGCCCTGGCGGTCATCAAGGACGAGGGCACGGTCAACCGGTTCCGGGAAGCTTCCCGCATCGTGGATATCGGCCACCAGGCCGTGTTCGATGCCATCAAGGACGGGGGATGGAAGGGCATGACGGAAACCGAGATCGCCGGGCTGGCCGCCTACGCCATGCGCAAGGCCGGCAGTGAATGGGAGTGGTCGTTTACCGGCGGCAATGAAATCGCCAGCGGCTACCGCACCGGCCTGGTGGGCGGGGCCTGCACGCCGGCTTCCCGACGGGAACTGCAGGCCGGCGATCCACTGATGATCGACATTCACGCCATGTTCAAGCTGGGGCTGGGGGACCATTCCCACAATTACCTGATTGCCCCGGTCACGGATCGGCAGTGGTGGCACGCCAATAATTTCGTCGATATCGTCAAGCTGACTCTGGAAACCTACCGGGCGGGCATCACCCCCTCGGACCTTGCCGAGCAGATGATCGGCTTTGCCGACGAGCGGGGCTTTTCCGACTACATGGTGCCGGGGTTCGAGCACGGGATCGGCATGATGGGCGACGAATGGCGCATCGGCCTGAACGACGGCCCGTTTCCTTACTGGACCAACCCCGAGCATGTCTACCAGGCCGGCGAACTGCTGATCTGTGCCATGCAGTACGCCTGTCCGGAAGAAAACATCGGGTTTCGCTACGAGAATCCCATCGTGCTCTACGAAGACCGGTGCGAGCCGCTGTCGGTGTTTCCATTGACCATCGATGAAATCAAATAGTAAGTGTCCATCCAGAAACGGCATCTTTTGACCCCGAGCGGCGTTTTCGCTCTTTGGAAATCCTCGAAATAGTCGACTATTCCTGCGGTTTCCAAATCGCTCAGGCCTTGCTCGGAATCAAAATCTACCATTTCTGGATGGACATGATTTGCCTTTGTACTTTGTTTTTTATTGAGTCTTCCTGCTTGATTTTATCCGATTTTTAGAAATACACCGCCAGAACAGAATCAATTCTGCAATGACGTAGATTATGATATCGACAGTTGTTGTTTTGGCTGTGGGCCATATGGCGCAATCCCGAATATTTCAGGCAATATTCGGGCTGATGTCCTGGATCAAAGAGGCAGACGGGATGGAAACCATCGATGTGAAACGGGCCCGGCGGCTGGCGCTGGCCCGGGCCGGGTTGCTCAAACCGGAGTGGACGGGGATGCCCCGGCGGGCCAGGGGGATGGGTCGGCGGGCGCGACAGGCCGCCTACCACGTTATCGGCCGCTTCGGCTACCTGCAGCTGGACACGGTGGCCGTGGCCGGCGCCCGCAGCCATGCCATCGTCCTGTTGTCCCGTATCGAGGGCTTCGATCCGGCTCTGGCGGAAGCCCTGCTCCAGCCGGGTGAGCCCCTGTTCGAATACTGGGGTCACGAGGCCTGCTGGATGCCCATGGAACGCTACCCCGTATTTGCCTTTCGCCGCAAAGAATTCCAACACCACCCCTGGTGGGGCGATCTGATCGGGCAGCACCCCAGGATTGCCGAAGCACTGATGCATCGCATCCGGACGGAGGGCCCCCTGCGCTCCCTGGACATGGAAGGGCGCGGCGGCCGGGGGTGGTGGGACCTCAAAATCGTCAAACGGGTGGCCACGGCCCTGTGGTCGGCCGGTGTTCTGGCCATCCGTGAACGCCGCAATTTCCAGCGGATTTACGACTTGACCGAGCGGGTTATCCCGGAGCGCTGGCGCCGGCAGAATCTGGCCCGGGAAGAGGCGCTGGAGGTTTTGCTGCTGCAGGCCCTGAAGGGGCATGGCTGGGCCACTCTCGGCACCCTTGCCCAGACCTGGCGTTTCCGCAACGCCCGGGAAGATCTCCTGGAAGCCCTGGGGCGTTTGACCGGGAAAGGGGAGGTCCTGCCCTGTGCCCTGACGGGAGAAGACGGCCGGCGCATCCCCGGCTGGGTTCGCCCCCGGGACCTGGAGTTGGCCGCTCGTCTCGCCCGGGTGCGCCCCCGCCAAGATCGCGGTGTTTTGCTCTCACCCTTCGACCCGGTCTTGTGGGATCGCGGCCGGGTTCGGCGGCTGTTCGGTTTCGACCAGGTCCTGGAGATTTTCAAACCGGCGGCCCGAAGAATTTACGGGTATTACTGCCTGCCGGTGCTGGCCGGGGACCAACTGGTGGCGCGGGTCGACCTCAGGGCCGATCGCCGCAATCGCCAGCTCAACTTGCTTTCCTCCCGGTTTGAACGCCGGGACGACCGGGGACAGCCTTTCCCGGCTGATCGTGAAGCGCTGCGCAGCGCCCTGTTGCGCTATGCCGAGGCCATCGATTTGCATCTGGGAGGGGAACCGGTATAGGATAGGCCGGTATACGAATGATCGTCTTACGTTTCGTTTCATTGCCAATCGCCTATCCTCGCTGGCTCGGTGGAAGGATAAACATTCAGCTATGCCACGCCTTTACATCGAAGAGTACACCCGCATTCTCACCGGCAAGCATGTCAGCATCGCCTGCCGGGAGGGCATCCTGCGCGATCACTTTGCCGACATCCTCAGCGATATCAAATTCCTGACCCGCCAGGGGGTGGTCACCACCTTGTTTCACAACATGGCCAACCGCTTCGCCAATCAGCAGCATTTTCGGACCCTGGCGGAGCGCCTGCCGGAGACCCGTATCGTCAGGGTGGGTTCGGAAAAGGATTTCTACACCGAGGTCCTGGAGCAGGATCCCGTATACAAGCTGATCTTTCTGGAACGCAAATATCTCACGGACCCCAAAGGGCGGCGGATCAACGCGGTGGATACCCGGCGCGTGCGCGCTGTCTGGCAACACTATGGCGACCTGATCGCCAACACCAGCTTCCGCTCGACCCTGGAGAAAATCTGCCAGCGCATTGACGACGGGCACCTGAAACGCGTGCATATCCTGCCGGTGCGCAAGAACACCATCAAACACGAACTGTTTACGGTGGAGGGCACCGGCACCCTGATCGCCAACGATTTCCAGGAAACATTTTTGCCCATCGTGAGTGAAGAAGATGAACAGCTATTGGCCGGCATCCTTCATCTCTACAAGGCCAAAGGCTACCTCAAACCGCGGGACCGGGCCTATATCGCCGCCCATCGGGACAACTTCTACATGACCCAGATCGACGGGATTGCCGTCGGCTGCGTCGAACTGATTCCCATCGATGACCTGACCGCCGAATTGGGCGCTCTGGCCCTGTCCACCCGTTTTCGCGGCCAGCGAGTCGGTGTTTTCACGGTGAGCGCATTTATTGCCGAGGCCCGCCGCAGGGGCTACGAAAAAATCATTTCACTGACAAGGAACCCCCGTTTGCAGGCGCTCTATAAAAGTCTGGGATTTGTGCAGCGGTCGCCGGATCGCTATGCCGGACGCCAGGCCCGCTCTGCCGGGACGCCCATGTTTCTGTTGGACAACCTTTCGGAGTATACGGCCCGATTCCAATAGCACCCGTTTGCCGGAAAACGGATTACGCCCGCCGGGACCACCATAAACCCAATTGGCAACGTCAATTGGATAATGGAAAGGAGATGGCCATGTTTAATGCGCTTTGTGGAATCCCCCGAACGATCATGATTGCGGTACTGGCGTTCATTTTTCTGGCGCCGGGCCAAGCGCTGGCCGGATCGGCGGCCGCGCTTGACCGGGATGGCCGGGCCGCCTTGAAGGATCTTTATGCCACCACACCGGCCGCCAAAGAAATTGCCCCCCGAGCTAAAGCCGTGCTTGTTTTTCCCCGCGTTGTGAAAGCCGGTCTCGTGGTCGGTGGGCAATATGGCGAAGGGGTGCTCATCAAAGGGGGCAAGTCGGCCGGCTACTACCACACCGTGGAAGCTTCCTATGGCCTTCAGGCGGGTGGACAGGCCTTCGGCTATGCCTTGTTTTTCATGACGGATGAGGCCCTGAAATATCTTGACGATAGTGCCGGCTGGGAAATCGGTACCGGTCCGACCGTGGTGGTTGTCGACGAGGGGTTTGCCAAGTCGCTTTCGAGCACGACCCTTAAGGACGACATCTACGCCTTCTTTTTTAACCAGAAAGGTTTGATGGCCGGGCTTGGCCTGAAAGGCTCCAAGATCACCAAATTCACCCCGGACCAATGAGTTCTGGTGAATGGCCATCTTCAATCCGACACCCGTCGACGCGCTGTGGTTGGTTTGGCCCGGGTGATTCCCATCAATCCACTCGTACAGGGAGCGGCGAAATGCCATCATGTGCTAAACGCATTTTTTCAGGGCTCCTGCTCGTGTTCATGATCCCGGCAATATGCGCGGCAGAAGACCCGCTCAGAGATGATGCCATCAGCGTCACCACCGAATATACGTATATCCCCGGAGGCACGGATTCTTCTGAAAAAGCCCGGGCGCTGGCGCTATTCGGGGCCAGGTTGAAAGCGATCCAACTGGCGGCCAAATACCTGACGCACAAGGGGTTGCTGGAGCATTTCGAGAAAAGGCAGAACGAAATTTTTTGCCTGGCTGCCGACGAAATCGAAGCGACTATTCTCGAAGATCAATTCGACAAGGAAAAGAATACGATTTTCGTCAAAATCAGTTCCGTTATCACAAGCTTGGATTTCATCCGGGCCAGGATTAGAAACCTGGAATCGGAAAAACAGGAAGCCCATTTTTCCTACACCGAAGAAATGGAGCAGCCGGTCCTGCCCGTCATCGCTCCCGGAATGGAGCTTTCCCGGGCCTACCGTTACATACGCAGGAACCAATGGCGCATCGCCATCATCTATTTGGATCACCTGGGAAAAAAATATACCCACTGGAGTGATCTCTATCGCGCCAAAGCCATCGCCTATTATGGCATGAATGACAACGAAAGAATGCTTGCGGCGCTTAAAAGGGCCTGCACCTTGAATTCCCAGGAGGCCTGCCATGAACTGGAAAGCATTGTCCTGCAAGCCCCCTGAAGCCTGGGCGCCATTTAAGACCGGGATGCCGTCGGGTGTGCGGACGGAAGCGCCTTATGGAGGGGAAGAACCATGAAAACGTTAAAATGGGCCGCGATGGGCAGTTTGGTGCTGCTGCTCCTGGGCGGCTGCGCTTATCGGTATTACCTGGGCATGCATGGTCCGTCCATCCGCCGTTTCCCCGAAGTTCATACCGGGGTGACGGAAGATGCCGAATGCCTGGCGTGCCATCATCCGGATCGCGATCCTGTGGGGCCGCCCACGTCCCACCCGCAATTTGTGGGCTGCCTGAAATGTCACAACGACCTCGTGGATTAATCGTTTGGATATGCATCGGCCTTGTTCGGACATGGTGCGCCGCTAACCGGCGTCTGTTGACATTCCCACGACCTGTCAGGTAGTGTTTTTTTTACTTCCGCCTTACCCTTTCCTTTGTGCATTGTGACGGCGCCCATGGATATCAACAGCGAAAAAATTGCCCTGGGAATCCAATCAAGGCTGTTGCGGAATTTTGTCAGCCTTGTGCGTTCGTCCGACGAAGAGGGGATGCTCAAGACCACCCTGCAAAAAACGGTGGACCTGGCCGCCGAGATTACCGGCGCCGAGGCCGGCAGTCTTTTTCTCCTGGACAATGACGGCGTGGTCACCGACTGCATCATGATGCAGGAAACGCCTTCCCGAGAGGATAATGCCCGTTTGATCGGGTGTGTCCTGGACGAGGGGTTGGCCGGGTGGGTGGTCAAGCAACGCCAAGTGGGCCTGATCCGCGATACGCATGAAGACGCCCGCTGGCTGGACTTGCCGGATCAACCCTATACCGTTCGTTCAGCTGTCGTAACCCCGATTCTCAAAGGCAACAGTCTGTTCGGCATCCTTTCGCTGGTTCACTCGCGACCCGGACGATTTTCGGAAGATACCGCCGCCCTGATGCGGGCCACGGCCGATCACATCGCCATCGTTCTGGAAAACGCCAAACTGTACGACTCCCTCAATGAAGCGTTTCATCAGATCGAGCGTGCCAAGGAAACCATCGAAGCCTATTCGAACGCCCTGACCGTTGAACTGGAAAAGGGGCGCCACATGCAGCGCACATTTCTGCCGGAGCATCTGCCCGATATCCCCGGCTGGAAGATCGAGGCCTGTTTTCATCCGGCCAAACAGGTTTCCGGCGACTTCTATGACGTGTTCCCGCTTGGCGCCAACCACTTGGGGATCATTATCGCCGATGTCTGTGATAAAGGGGTCAGCGCGGCACTTTTCATGGGAATCTTCAGGAGCTTGATTCACGCCTATATGGAGGGTGCCATCGCATGGGAGAACGATTCGTCGGATGCATCCGTAACGCCGGAGACGAACGATCCCTTGGCGGCAAGGGCCAGGCAAGCCCTGATTTTTTTAAACAACTATATCCACAGGCACCACGGCAACGAAGGTATCTTCGCGACGCTGTTCTACGGTGTTCTCGATATCGTCGAGGGCCGGATCGATTACATCAACGCCGGCCACGAGCCCCTGATGATCATCGCGGGTGATGGCCGTGTGCGTGAATTGATGCCCACCGGGCCCGCCATCGGGATATCGCCAAGGGCCCATTATGGACTCGTATCGGAACGCCTCGCTCAAGGTGAAACCCTCATCGGTTTTACCGACGGGATAACGGATGCCTGCACACGTAATGGCGACCGCTTTTGCCGAAGCGGAATCCACGCCGCCCTTCACCGCTGCGGCGGTTCAGGCGAAAAGGCGATGCAGGCGATCATCGATGGGGTTTTCCGCCATATGGGGTCTTGCGATTTGGCAGACGATATTGCCATGATATCGATCCACAGGATGCCAGGGACTTCGTTTTGATCTAAGCCAACCACCTCTGGTGGAGAACCAGGAGAGGTTCAGATGAACCGGGGAGCTTTTCGAAAAAGGTTTCTTCATTTTCTGTCCCGTGACAGAAAACGAAGCAAAAGAGCACGCCCGTGCCCCGCTTAACCCTGCGCGTCGTCGGTGCGGCCGGAGCACGCGGAAACTCGCCCGCCTTCGCTTGGGCTACGGCGGGCTCAGACAGTCCGCGCGCTTTTTCCCGTCCGCCCCGCCGATGCTCGGCGCGGGACAACAGGGAAAACAAAACCAAGGGCTTCAAACCCCTTTTCGGCCTCTTCGAGGGGGTTACCTGATGTCTTTCCGCTATGCGGGAGGAGACTAGCAGAGCCAAGCGGTATCGGGATAGCACCTTTTGTTGAAATGGTTAGGGCGGCATGCCCGCGGATGAACTTTTAACGATTTGACGGAACAGGATTACGATGCCCATTACCTTAAAACCCATTGGAACAGCCCACAATGAAGCTGAAAGCATCCCCCGACACTGGACCGTGTCGGATGTGGAGGGCTCCCTTGAAATCGATCCGAAGTATGCCGGGGGGCTCGTGGACATCACTCCGGGAGAGCGGATCGTCGTGCTGTTCCACTTTCACAAGAGTCCGCCTTTTTCAAACGCCTTCATGAAGCAAACCCCGCCACACCGGGGCCAGCCGATGGGGGTCTTCAGCATTTGCTCCCCCAATCGCCCGAATCCGATCGGCCTGTCGATCCTGGAAGTCCTGGCACGAAACGGCAACGTCCTGCATGTCCGCGGCATGGACATGATCGACGGCACGCCGATTCTCGACATCAAACCGTTTGTCGTTGGCGAGGATACCCTGCCGAGCCGCGAGGGCGTGGATCATTGACGGTGTTTTTGCTTGACCGGTCAATCAGGCCGGCATATAAAGCTTGTATGCAAGCAAAAAAACAAGCCCCTATTGCGGTATGAAAACTCACGATTGCATCTTTTTCCAGTTGTCCCGCGCCAGCCGGGCCGGGGTCCGTTTCTGGCATAAACGGGTGACGGCCTATGGCGTGACCGCGACCCAGGCCCTGGTTCTTCTTGCCTTGTCCGAAGAGGACCAGGTCACCTCCAGGCAGTTGGGCGACAAGACGGAACTGGACAGCGCCACCCTGACAGGCCTCCTGGACCGTCTGGCCAAGGCGGGGTTTATCGAGCGACGCGCCAATCCGGATGACCGGCGTGCCATCCGGGTATGCCTGACCCGATCCGGGCGGGCGACCGTTGACCAACTCCAGAATATAATCGCCGATGCGAATCAAGCCTTTCTCGATGGGTTGACACCGGAGGAGGGCCTTATTCTGAGGTCGCTTTTGAAGAAACTGGTCTAGTAAAAAATTGGACCTAAAAGCTTGTATACAAATTATCAATATGCAAGCCATGTAGTGAAACAAGGAGGGAAGCTGATGGATGCCAATCCGGCCTACGTCGATGCACTCAAGACGGTCGTGGCCCAAAGCCCTTATCCCAGCCACATGCGGATGCGGCTGGCGCATATCGAAATGGACCGGGCGGAGGTCGTGATCGAATTGGACCGGTGCCACCTCCAGCCCTATGGCATCGTGCATGGCGGGGTGGTGGCGACGATCATCGATACCGCCACCTTTTGGGCCGCCTTCCTGCGTCTGCCCGAGAAGGAGGGCCTGGTCAACGTCGACCTGAAACTGAATTATCTCAAGTCCATCGTGGACGGCCAACTGATTGCCAGGGGGACCTGCCTCCGGCCCGGCCGCTCCATCTGCTATTCGGAAGCGAAAGTGTTCGATCAGGACGAGACCCTCATTGCCCACGGGACCTCCACCCTCATGGTGCTCCCGGACAAGGGCTTGCAAATGGACGTCCCGAAATTTCATTCATCCGATTGGGGGAACGCACAATGAAAACACGTATCACCGAGCTTTTTGGCATCGAGCATCCGATCATCCAGGGCGGCATGCACTATGTGGCCTTCGCGGAATTGGCCGCGGCCGTTTCAAATGCCGGTGGGCTGGGCATCATTACGGCGCTGACCCAGAAGTCGCCGGAAGACCTGGCCCGTGAGATCGCGCGCTGTCGCCAAATGACGGACAAACCCTTTGGCGTCAATGTGACATTCCTGCCCACCGTCATGGCGCCGGACTACCCGGGCTATATCCGGGCCATCATCGACGGCGGCGTCCGGATCGTTGAAACCGCCGGCCGCAATCCCCAGGAGCACCTGCCGGCCCTCAAGGACGCCGGCGTGAAGGTGATCCACAAGTGCACCTCGGTCCGGCATGCCCTGAAGGCCGAGAAGATCGGGTGCGACGCGGTTTCCGTGGACGGGTTTGAATGCGGGGGGCATCCGGGCGAGGACGACATTCCCAATATGATCCTGCTGCCGCGGGCTGCCGAGGAATTGCAAATTCCCTTTGTGGCGTCCGGCGGGATGGCCGACGCCCGCAGCCTGGTGGCGTCCCTCGCCCTGGGAGCGGACGGCATCAACATGGGCACCCGGTTCATTGCCACCCGGGAGGCGCCGGTCCATGAAAAGGTGAAGCAGGCCATCCTGGCAGCCAGCGAACTGGATACACGCCTGGTGATGCGGCCGCTGCGCAATACGGAGCGGGTGTTGAAAAATGCGGCTGTGGAGCGGTTGCTGGAAAAAGAGGCGACGCTGGGCAAAAACCTCCAGTTCGAAGACATTATCGAAGAAGTGGCCGGGGTTTATCCCAGGGTGATGACGGAAGGTGAAGTGGATGCCGGGGCCTGGTCCTGCGGTATGGTCGCCGGTCTGATCCATGACATCCCCACCTGCAAGGAACTGCTCGAGCGGATCATGTCCGAGGCCGAGGCGATCATTCAGGCGCGCCTGACCGGCCTGCTCGCTCATCGAAAGGAAAATGCCATATGATCAACGTGATTGCATCGATTCGCGTAAGGGAAGGGCGGTTGCAGGACTTTATCGCCATATTCAAGGCCAATGTCCCCAATGTTCGCGCCGAGAGCGGCTGCCTCGAATACGTGCCCACCATCGACGCCCCCACGGGATTGCCACCTCAGGAACTTGACAAAGACGTCGTTACCATCATCGAGAAATGGGACAGTGTGGAAGCGCTGAAGGTCCATCTGACGGCACCCCATATGCGGACCTACCAGGAACGCGTCAGGGATATGGTCGAAAACGTATCGATCAAGATTCTTACGGAAGCGTAACGATTCGATCCATAGGTCCACGTCGCCGGACACCGCAAACACGCTGACAACGCCCACGAAAAATTTCAGGAAGGGGGACGATATGGATAAACGCGCTTTAACCGCACCCTGCGGGTTGGACTGTTTCAACTGCGAGCTGTATGCGGAAAATTTGACCGAGAAATTGGCCGGCTTGATACACGAAAAACTTGGGGTTCCTAAGGAAGAGATTCCCTGCCAGGGGTGCCGGCAGCAGGATGGGAAACACTTCCATCTTGGATCCGGGGGATGTGCCACCCTCGATTGTGTAAAAGAGAAGGGCGTTGATTTCTGCTTTAACTGCGATGCCTTCCCGTGTGCCTATCTTGCCCCCACGGCCGACGCGGCAGACCGGTATCCTCACAATATGAAGATGTATAACCTTTGCCGGATGCAGCACATCGGGGTCGAAAAGTGGATTCAAGAGGCCCGGCAGATCCGGAGGAAATACTTCACTGGAAAATTTGTCGTCGGAAAAGGGCAGGACGATTAATCTGTGATCGCGCGGTGAAATCTTGGATAGGCAGAAAATATCTGGCGAATGGGTGTCTTTTTGGCGGGGTGGATGAATGGCACGTAATCGCAGGTTTTGGCAGGCTCGTTTTTTGGTGGATTATCTCAATCTATTACCATTGAACTCTATGGCTCACCGATGAAATTCAAAAAAAATAATGCATTATTCATTTCCATTCTATTTGGCGCATTTATACTTGTTGCATATGGGTGTGGTGGGAAAAAAATAAATGTTCAAGATTTACTTAATCAACCTGTTAAGAATGCGGGTAATTTTAATCAAAGTAAAAAATACATTAAGGCCGGGATTACTTTTGTTTATTTAACGGGTACGCCTTATGATATAGGTTTCGCTCATGGCAAATTATGTAAAGATGAGATTATAAATTTCAACCGCTATTGTTGGGATGCATATGATAAGCTTAAAAACACTCCAGATGGAAAATGGCTCCCATTATCAAGAAGCTTAGAGAAATATATTCCTGAAGAATACATTGCTGAAATGAAGGGAATCGCTGACGGTGCAGGTATTGAATATGACAAAATTCTCTTTTTAAATACGCTTGTAACTATTTCTGAACACAGTAAGTGTTTTGCATTTTCGTTTAATCAGACAGAATCAAACATTATCACCGTTAGGCAAATTGATATCAGCAATAGGATCCCCTTGTGGAAGAAGATGATCCTATACATAATTAAACCGCAAAACGGTTACGGATTTGCAGCACTGTTGAATCCAGGATGGGTTTCCGGCGAAACTGGAATGAATGAAAAGGGGATCACTGTCTCGGAAAATAATATCCATATTCAACAAACCCAATGGGATGTAATGCCCATTGATCAGCTATCGAGAAAATTGTTGCAATATTCAAAATCAATCGATGATGTTGGAATGATTTTAAGAAATCAAAAGACGTATCCTGCAAAGCTAATTTTTGTCTCAAGCAAAAAAAGCGCATCAATCTTTGAATTTGCCAACAAGGAAATCGCAAGCATCAATATGAAAAACGGTTATTTGGCAATGGCCAATCATGCCTGCATGATCCCTTCTAAAAACATTAGATCTCATTCGGAGAAAAGATTAGACTTTGCAAATCAGTTTTTGAAAGAAAATTTGGAAGATATGGATATTGAAAAAGCGATCCAACTTGCCAGAACCTCCAGAATCAGCTGCCGCTGGAATCCATTTTCTCATAACCGTCAATCCATTATTTTTTCACCAGCGACCCTCGACTTCTGGATTGCGATTCCAGCGGAATCAAATTACATCCCGGCGAGTTACGGCCCTTATGTTGGATTTAATCTGTTGCAGGAGCTTTATGGCACGGGTCATGATCCAAACCCGAAGTCTATTCCTTCGTACTAATTAGCTTTTTAGAACTCGCCTGATTGGAAGAGCCGTGACAGATAAACTAATGCTATAAATCGATGGCTATATGCTTCGCAAAAATATTTGGATACCTCCAACTAGTCTGGAAACCGGCCCAACTTGTGATATCCGCTATGGCCTCGTATTAATCAGAGCGAAAAATATCTGAGATAGCCGATTCTAATCCAGGCCTGACCCGGAGACAGTCTTGTTTTGGGATCTCCCCTCCTAACGATATTTTGGTATCGGATGCCTACTTGAAGGTTTTACACAGCCTCAGCTGTTTGGACCGATCTATTTAGAACCGCGACGATATGAGTTTGTGGGTTGCATCCGCCCAGGCGCGATCGAAGCGGACGTTTACAGCAGATGCATCCTGCGATTTGCCCTGCTGTTCCAAAGCACGCTTTAAGCCAAAAAGCGCATAACCGTTGTCCGGATTTTTCCTAAGATCTGCCGCGTAAACAACCTCGGCCTCATTCGGACGGCCGGCATCCAGAAGCATGGCGCCCAACAGGTGGCGCACCGGAAAATACCAATCGGGGGGTTCGTTGTAGCGAAGGCTGTCTTCGAGCCGGACGGCGCGTTCGAGATGCGCCAATCCTTCGAGGGTACGGCCGTTGGCATAGGCGGCTTCACCCATCACGATCTCTTCGGCAATAGTGAGCAGGGTTCCCGCCGTTGCAAAGCCGATGTAGTGGTCGACCGCGCCCATGGCTTTGCGGGCTTCAGTCAATTTGCCAAGCTCCTGCGGCACCACCTCGGACCGCCCCGTGTGCAGGTAAGCTAAAGCGCGCCCATAGTGCCAGATGCCCGTCATGAACTGGGATTCAATGTCCGGCTTGGGTTCTGCGAGCATGGCGTCCCACATCCCGAAGCGCACCATCACGAACATGGGCTGGGACAGGAAGGTCTCGTAGAGCGCCCAGGCGTTCTTGTCGGCGGACAGCTCGGGCGGCACCTTGTCCACGATCTTGCGTGCCGCCTGGAGGGCTTCCTCGGGGCGCCCCTGGAACATGGCCGACCAGGCCATGAAATGGATGTTGTGGGGATAGTAGTTGAGGGGATAAATATTCTGCGAACGGCACTGGGTGATGTAGTTTTCATCCGCCTTCACGGCCTGGCGATTGGCTTCGTATGAGTCCGCGTAGCGTCCGACCCGCATGTAGATGTGCGAGGGCATGTGAACCAGATGCCCCGCTCCCGGCGTCAATCCCGCAAGCTGGTCGGCCGGTTTTTCACCTTTTTCGGGATGGACCGCTTCCACGGCGTGAATGTAGTAGTGCAGGGCTCCCGAATGACGGGGGTTGCGATCGACGACCGATTGAAGTGTGTTGATAATTTCTTCGGTATCGCCCTTGGGGCTTCCGTCAAGGTTCCAGTAGTCCCATGGGCTCAGGTTCATCAGCGCTGCCGCATACAGTGTGGCAGCGTCCTGGTCATCAGGGTAGCGGGTCGCCAACGCTTTCATGGCCCGGGCGTAAGCGCGGTCCAAGGGCGCGCGATCCGTTGCAGGGTCGCTTGCGTATCGCTTGTTGAGGGCTTCAATGTAGGCGCGTTCCCGCTCTGAGACCTTCCCTTTGCGGGCCACCGCTTGCTGGATGGCGTCATAGGCCTGCGGCACGACGCCGGGCATCATCGGCAAGTTCAGGTTGGGGCCCAGGACCAGTGCCCACCCCCAGTAGGCCATGGCGTTGTCGGGATCGAGACGGGCGGCCTCCTTGAAGGCCCGCAGGGCTTCCGAGTGGTTGAAGGCATAGGTCAGCCGAAGGCCCTGGTCGAAAAAGACCTGGGATTCCGCTATCTGGGTTGTAACAGGGAAATGGTGGTCGCCAAGCCCCTCAAGCAAGGGAGCGATTGGTTTTTCGGCCTTGGACGGATCCGCCTCAAGGGCCAGGGGGCTGTGGATCATCGCCGCTACCGGCGGTGCCAATAGACATAACATCATTATTGTAAGGATTGGTGTACGCATTTTCGGTTGCTCCTTATTCGGCTAAGCCTTTAAAAGGCTGCTTTGGTTTGATGGGTTGGTTCTGCGATCGCTTTCCGCTGACCGATATGAAGGATTATTTTTCCGAAAGGTGAGGGGGGAACGTTCGCACAGTCAGAGGACGCTTTCAAAATCCGTGTCAAGATCATTCCGGGCATTGATGCCTTGGACCGTTCAAAACCTCCTCATATGGCAATTGACTCGCGGAAATCGTTTAGCCCGAATATTTCATGAAATTTTTTCGCACAATAAAATTTATGTAAATATATCGATGTTATACGCGCTTTTCGAGGTTTGATTTTTCGGTAACAGTTTGTAACCTGCGCTGTTTACCCAAAAGGCAGAAAAAATTTCACCCTGCGGGCGCGCCCGAGATGCCCATCGGCTGCGTTATCAGGGGCTTGCGGTACAGGCGTACAGCGGCGCCCCTGATGCCTTGCCGATGAACATCTCGAACGCGTGAAATATCCGGGTTAGATGATCCAGTCGATCGAATTCGGCGCGGTTCCCTCAACTTTGACAATGACCAGGCTGATATCGTCCTCTCGCTTGACGCCGTAGGTGAATCGATCGATATCTTCGTATACGGCGTCGACGATAGCGGATGCCTCGCGATGGGCATTTTGGCGGATTACATGGCGAAAAAGCTGCATGCCATAGCGGCGGCCGCGCCGGTCGAACGCTTCCCAGATGCCGTCTGTTCCTACAGCGATGATATGACCGGCAGCCGTTTCGGGCGCCCAGTGGATCGGGTAGGGGAAAGCGGCTTCAACCCCAAGGGCCATCCCTTCACCCTTGAGCTCTATAAAGCCGTCCTGGTCGGGTATGTAAACAAGGGCGGGCGAATGCCCTGCCCGAACCCAGCGGGGGCGCCGGTCTCGGCTGTCCAATTCGAGACAGAAGAGGGTCATGAACCTGCCGGTATCGAGAACATCCTCGGCCAGCTGTCGGTTCATGGCGTTGATGACGTCGGCCATATCGTGGTCCTGGGAAGCCTCCGACCGGAAAATGGCACGGGCTGTGGTCATCAACAGGGCGGCCTCGGCCCCATGTCCGGTAACATCCCCCACCACGATGCGGACACGCTCGTCGGGCCGGAGGGGATCAATCCAGAAATCAAAATAGTCCCCTCCGATTTCATCGCAGCTCTGGGTTCGACCGGCAATGTCAAAGCCCTTTACAGCGGGGCTGCTCTGGGGCTGGAGGCTTTTCTGGACCTCCCCGGCCAGCATCAGGGAGCGTTTCTGGCGGGTGAGGTCGCTGACAAATTGCATGTAGCCGATGGTTTCCCCGTGGTCGTTTTTCAGGGTGTCGCCATGGATGCGCACGGGTATCCTTCGGCCGGACCGCGATAAAAGAGTCCCCTCGAATTCCTTGTGCTGGTCGGAGAGCAATTGGGGCCAGTTGACTTTGAGGAATTGGCGGAAGTCTTCCGCGGCAAAATCCAGCGGTGAACGACCTAAAATATCGGTCCTTCCGTAGCCGATCATTCGGCAAAAGGCGTCGTTGGCGTCCGCGATGGAGAGATCTTTGTCCATCAGCACAAAGCCCTCGCCGGTGGTGGCGATGATCCGCCGAAATTTTTCTTCACTTTTAAGAACTTTCGTTTCCGCCTTCAAGCGCTGCAGTTCAGCTGAAGCCCGGGCCGCAAAGATTTTAAACACGGACAGCAGGTGCTGTTCCTCGGGCATGGGGCGTGTGTCGAAGACCGCCAGATTGCCTAAAATCTGACCACTATCGTTTAGCAGGGGAACGCCGAGATAACTGCGGGCCTGGAATTCCTTGAGGACTGTATTGTGGGGATAGAGTCGCAGGACATTGTCAGGATAGTGAACGATCTCCGTGGTATCGATAACCTTTTCGCAGGCGGTTCCTTCGATGTCGAGATACAAATCTTCGGCAACATGGCCGTTGGACCAGAAGGCCATAGCGCGGAGCTGCCGGGTTGCCGGGATGTACTCGGTCACCCAGGCGCTGTGCGTTTGCACGGCGATGGCCAAGTGCTCCACCAACGCTTTGAAAAAATGGTTGCCGGTAGCCGTGGCCGTGCCCTCGAGAATATGCCGCAGAATGGCATTCTCGTCACGGATGCGTGTCTGGATTTGTCTCATCGTTCCCACGCCGCAAATTCCAGAGGAAATCGATTTTGGATCTCTCTATACCTTCACCAGGTGACAAAGAGCTGTGGGCAGGATCGGTTTTAGCGTTGATTTAGCGAATTGATTCGAACGAAGAATTCGATTGATAATAACATTGCCACCAGATTAGGGAGAAGATGGTCTCTTACCTGGCCTTGTCAAGTAGGATTGTCATCGAATCCAAAATGATAGTGTAATGCCTTTCCATTGGGCACTTGAAATTGAGGCGCAAGATTGATCTGCAATGCTACGATAGGCCGTTGGCGTCAACAAAAATTCAACCAGTCAATCATTTTGACAACCCCCATTTTTTGAAATAGGATTACCGCGGTTGCGCCGCCCATCAAAATGACCTGGCCCTATTTGATCGACCATACGGGAAGATGGATCAGCACATGGATGACAATCGAAAGGCCTACCTGATACCTTACCCCATCGAGTCCTTTGCAAAGCCCATTTTAGTCGACAATAAAAAAACATACATTGGAAGGAGCCACGTCGACGGAATTCACATTCAAATCGACGACAAGCATGTTTCACGCAAGCATGCCTGTATCCATTTTGAAGATGGGCAGGTTTCGATTGAAGACCTCGCTTCGCAAAACGGTACGTTTCTGAATGGCCAACGAATCCAAAATGCCCGGCTTGACAGTCACGACAAAATCGCCATTGGCCGCGTGACATACCTGTTTTTACTGCAACCGGAGGCCACCTTTGATCTGTTGCCCGGTCCTTCTTCCAGGGCTTCGGACAATACCATCGACATCAGTCTTCAGGATATCGATTTTTCGGGTGTGTGGGCGCAAAACGCCGATCAGGCCGCACGCGGGTTTCTGCAGCGCGACGAAGAACCCTTATACGAATCAACGCCGCCGGCAACGCTGGCGCATACGCGACTTTCCCTGCTGTATCAGTTGAGCGAAGGCCTGAGAACGACCAGCGATGCGATGGAAGTCTATGAAAAGGGGATCGACCTCATCATGCAAGCGATGCCGGCGGCTGAATACGCGCTGGTCGCCAAACGATCGTCATCCAGGGACGCCTTCAACATTATCGCCTTCAAATTTGCCGATCAGCGCGACGCAAGCGGCAATACCATCCCTATCAGCCACACGGTCTTCGACTGGGTGCTCACCGAAAAAGTGACCCTGGTGAGTGAGAATATCAGCGAGGACCTGCGTTTTCAGGCGTCGGAATCCATCAGCGTCAACGATCTGCGGTCCATCGTATGTGCACCGATCAGCGGGAAAAATCGTGTGCTTGGTTTGCTGTATGCCCAGGCCAATAATCTGGTGAGCCCCTTTGATAAAGAAGACGCCAAATTCGTTTCCGCCGTGGCCAACGAGATCGCCTTGAACATCGACAACATCCGCTTCCGAAAAGAGATGCTGCGCAACGCGCGCATGGCAGCCGTCGGTTTGACGGTCAGCCATCTATCGCACAACCTCAAAAACATGTTGGCGGTCAATCAGACCGCCATTCAGTTGATGGACAGCCATATCAAAGACAACGACTATTCCCGCATTGAGCAGAAGTGGCAGTGGATCAAAAACAGTCTTGATGACATCAGTAAACTGTCAACCGATATGCTCGCCTATGTACAAGACGACGATCTGCAACGCTACCTCGTCGACATCAACGCCCTTATATCCGACAGTCGCACCGTTTTTGAAAACAGCTTGTCCGTTGCCGGTGCGACATTAGCGTTGTCTCTGACCGACCAGAATACGCTATGGATCATGGATGTGGATCGATTCAAGCAGGCGTTGCTGAATTTGGTCGTCAATGCGACGGATGCGTTGAAAGACCGTGAGGACGGCCGCATTGTCATTGGCACATCGGTCTCCAATGATCGAAACCTGGTGATAAGCGTGTCCGATAACGGGTGCGGTATTTCCGACAGTAACAAGGAAAAAATTTTAGATTTATTTTTTTCGACGAAAGGAACGCGCGGGACGGGACTCGGGCTGGCGATGGTTCAAAAGTTTGTCGAGAAATCTGGCGGCCGATTGAAATTTGAATCCAAAGAGGGCGAGGGGTCGGTCTTCACGATGATTTTCCCCAAAATCGATTCCTGAGGCCACGGCACCGTTTCGCAACCTCGCATATCCGCATCCAACCACCATACGCCAAAATGTCAGTATCACTGTATTCCTGTTGGCGCAGGGTATATGCCAAAGGGCGCTATCTGATTTCCAAAGCAAATATGGAAACCGGAGTCAGGTCCACCGGGTTGTGCCACGTAATCACAGATTTTGCTCCTTCAGTTTTGAATCAGATATCCCCGCAAATTCCAAGGTAATCTGTACATGACAATTTGATGGCCAAAATCAGTCTCGCTATTCGACGGATATTTCTCGACGGTTCAATTCGCGCCAAAGAGTTGTCCTGCTGATACCCAGTTTTTCGGCCGCCTTCTTCTTATTGTTGCCGCATTGTCGCAGCACTTCCAAAATATGATTCTTCCGAATGCAATCCATCCGCTCCGAGGTTTCGAAGCCTTCCAGACGGCATTCGTCCAAGGCATCTGCCACCAATTTTTTATCGATTTTCAGATCGCAGGTGACACATAGCCTTTCGATGACATTCTGCAATTCCCTGATATTTCCCAACCAGTCGTAACCCTTCAATGAACCCATGGCGTTTTGCGATATGGAAACGTCTTTGCAAAGTCTGGTCGTGTTGAAGCTGATGAAATGCCTCGCCAGGTGGGCGATGTCTTCTTTGCGAAGCCTTAAAGGAGGGACATTCAGGCGCAATATATTCAAGCGGAAGAAAAGATCCTTTCTGAATTTTCCGCGCTCGACTTCCTGTTTTAATTTGCGGTTGGTGGCAGCAATGATTCGTATGTCGATGGGAATGATCTTGTCGGAGCCCAAAGGGCGGACCTTCATCTCCTGGATGACTCTCAGAAGCGTGGTTTGAAACCTTTGTGACGTTTCGCTGATTTCATCAAGAAAGATGGTACCTGTGTGGGCTTGGGTGAAAAGGCCATCTTTACCCTCACGGCGTGCACCTGAAAACGCCCCGGGATGGTAGCCGAACAATTCGCTTTCAATTAGGCTGTCTGGAATTGCCCCACAATTGACCGCCACGAACGGCCCCTGACTGCGGTTGCTGGCAGAGTGGATCGCCTGAGCAAAAACCTCCTTACCCGTTCCACTTTCACCCTCGATGAGGATAATGCTGTCGACTGTAGCAAATTTCTTGGCGAGGTGAACCGTCTCCTTAATGGCATGACTATTGCCGATAATGTCATCAAACGTAAAGTGAGCCACATAGCCTTTCTCGGCTAGTTTGACCCTGATAATGTTTTCATACTCGCGGATTTTGGTCACATCTTCCAGTGTCTCCACCGCACCCAAAATCTCGCCTCCAACTTTAACCGGTACCTTGTTGGACAGCGCCATCGTTCGGCCGATGCGCGTCAGATGCCCGAGACGAGCCCGTCCTGACTGGATAACCTCCACGGTGTCGTCCGAAGGCAAAACCTCTCTCAACCGCAGACCCTCGGCTTGCACTTTGGCCACACCCGTTATCTTCGCAGCCGCCCGGTTGAAAGTTGTAATCGTGCCTTCCTTGTCCACCGCAATAACGCCATGATTGATATTGTGGAGAATGGCTTTGAACTGTTCTGTTTTCTGGGTTTCGATGCGCCTGACCTCCAGCAGCCGGTAGGCCTCTTCCAAAGCCGTTTCGATGTCTTCCTGGCTGGTTTCCAAAAAAACGGTCGGAAGACCGTATTCATGGGCCAGGGATTCGGCAATCGCGCCACCGAGCAGCACCTGGATCATGTTTTGCGATTGCATGCGGTTCCGCACATAGGCTTCGGCTTCGGTGCGGTTGTAGATTTCGTTGATTTCCAGATCGACGTTCAGGATCTGTCCCAGTTTTTCAACACCCCGGATAATTCTGATCGATCCCATGACCGTGATTTTGCGACCGAAGCTTTGAGCCTTGTGGATAGCGCTCAACATGTTGAACGGCGACATGGCGATGTCCACTACTGGAATCGTCAAATCGGAGCGCTCCAGCAGGCGCGTTGTCCCGCCCCGGCTGATGATGACTTGTGCCCCTTGGGATTCGGCCGCCAACGCAATGGGGATGGCGTCTTCCAGCAGACCGTAGTCAACCTGTACCCTTTCGTTGTTCTTTGCCACTTGCCCGGCCGTTTCCAGAACCGTAGCGTGGGGGGCAATGATGAGGATGGGTTGCATATCCACCGTCCTTGATCGAGTTGAAATTCAACTTGAAACATCACTAGTTCCATAATGGAACATATAGGTCAAGATCATAAAATATAAATATAATATTATAAATAAAAACAAGTGGATATTTATCTCGTTCCAATCTGGCATAACAATCGCATCGTGTAACTATAGATCTGGCTTGATTTCCGGCCATTGTGGTTTCGGATGTCTTATTGTCATAACCCTATTGGACCAAGGGAGGAATGATGAAACACTTCAAGGGGATCCTTTTTTTGATCGTTCTGGCCATCGCATTCACGATTCCAGGCAGCGTCCTGGCTGAATATCCCGAAAAACCGATTACCTACATTATTCCCTTCAATCCGGGGGGCGAGTCGGATGTCACGGCACGCCTTCAGGAGCCCAATCTGGAAAAATTCCTCGGGGTGCCCGTCAACGTCACCCACAAGCCGGGGGGCGGCGGAGCCGTGGCCTGGAGCGAATTCCAGCGTACGGCCAAACCTGACGGCTACACGATTATCGGCTGCAACATCCCCCACATCATTGGGCAGCCCCTTATCCGCAAGGAAGCCGGATACGCGACGGATGGCTTCAAAATCATCATGTGGTTCCACTTTACGCCCAACGTGCTGGTGGTCAGCAAGGACAGCCCCTATAAAACCCTCGATGATTTCATAAAATATGCCAAGGCTCATCCGAGTGCAGCCACGGTGGGAGGCAGTGGAACCTACAGTGCCAATCATCTGGAGACGCTGCGATTCGAGAAGGCTGCCGACATCAAATTGACCTATGTGCCCCACACGGGCACCGGTCCGGTTATCCCGGCATTGATGGGCGGGCATATAACAGGCGCCATGAGTTACTCCATGGTCGGTGTGCAATACAAAGACAAACTGCGCACCCTGGCCGTTGCCGCCGATGAGCGCGTACCCGCATTGCCCGACGTTCCCACGTTCAAGGAGCTTGGGTATGACATCGTCGGCGGTGCCTTCCGCGGTGTTGCGGCACCACTGGGTACCCCCCAACCCATCGTGGATAAACTGGCGGAAGCCTATACGGAAACCAATAAAATCATTGCCAAGAAGCAGTTGGACCTTGGATTCGTCATGACCTATGCCACGGGCGACGATGCCTTGGCGTTGGTGGATAAAATGCGCAAAGCCTACGGCGACGTCTTGAACGATATCAAGAGTAAGAAAAAGTAGGGTTTACGCACGAACTATTCACATTTCCTGCATCCGGTGAGGCGAATCGAATTGATGCATGCATTCGCCTCACCAGGCAGAAAGTGTTCCTAAGACGCTAAATTGAAAGGTCAACCGCTGTTATGCTTTATGAGACATTCATAGCGCTCCTCGACCCGGTGATTATTCTTTCCATCTTTGCCGGCGTATCGGCGGGATTGTTTGTTGGGGCGATGCCGGGTCTTACCGCTACTATGGCGTTGGCTGTTTTGCTCCCCTTCACCTTCACCCTGCCGCCGCTTCACGGTCTGGTGGCACTGGGTGCCGTATATATGGGGGCCATCTACGGGGGATCTTTTGCCGCCATCCTCGTGAACACGCCGGGTACGCCTTCATCGATCGCCACTGCTTTCGAAGGGTACCCCATGTCCAAACAAGGCCGGGCTCTGGAGGCACTCAGCCTGGCAACCGTCGCCTCGGCTATCGGCGGTATCGCCGGCTCGCTTTTTCTGCTGCTCTTGTCGCCTCCGCTGGCGAAACTGTCCCTGCGGTTTGGACCGGCGGAGTACTTCTGGGTGGCCATTCTCGGTTTAACCCTGATTGCCAGTCTTTCCGAAGGTTCGAGCACAAAGGGGATGTTGGGCGGTGCCCTCGGAATGATAATCGGCACCATGGGCGTGGCGCCCATTGGCGGCGAAACGCGGTTTACATTTGGCATGCCGGTACTTCAGGGCGGGGTGGCCATGATTGTTGCCCTGATTGGACTTTTCGTCCTTCCCGAGCTTTACAGCATCGCCGCTAAGGGCAAAACGGCCCTGACGGCCGTAGAGGTTGATTCAAAATCCCGAAGTTCGTTCTGGCAGGCAACGAAGACTGTTTTTTCCATGCCCGGCAATCTCATACGTTCCTGTGTTATCGGCGAGATTGTGGCCATCATTCCTGGAGCAGGCGGAAATATCGCCAACCTGGTGGCCTACAACGAAGCCAAGCGCGCTTCGAAACACCCGGAGAAATTCGGCACAGGCCTCCCGGAAGGATTGGTTGCCACAGAGTCGAGCAACAATGTCACCGTTGCCGGCAGCATGGTACCCTTGCTGACCCTCGGCATCCCGGGGGCACCGCCCGATGCCGTCATTCTCGGTGTGATGCTGCTTCACGGTCTCAGGCCGGGTATCGAGCTGTTTACGACCAGCGGTACGCTAACTTACGGCTTCATCATATCAATGGGGTTTGCTGCCATCGCCATGGTTCCCGTTGGACTGCTGGGCAGCCGGCTGATCTACAGGGTGATTTTTAAGACGCCCTATTACTTTTTGGTGCCCACCATCGCGCTGGCAACTATCCTGGGGACTTATGCCGTGCGCAACAGCCACACCGACGTGATCATCATGCTTATCCTCGGTACCATGGGCCATCTGTTTAAACAGTTGGGCATTGCCCCGGCTCCTATCGTGCTGGGGCTGATTCTCGGCAATATTGCGGAAATGGGCTATGTACAAACGATTTTGGGCGGGCAGGCCTACCAATACCCGTTCTTGAAATTATTTGAAAACGGCCTTTCCCATATCCTGATCGGCATGATTGTATTCTCAGCGGCGTGGCCCTACATATCCGCCCTGAAGCGGCGCATCAAGAGCAGAAAAGCCGGCCCCAAGGAGGACCGCCATGAATAGAGAAGTCAATTCCGATATCATCGCAGGCGCTATCGGTCTGCTCCTGACGGCGGTCTTTTTTTTCGCCCTCGAGGATATCTCCTGGATGAGCATCATTTTCCCCAAGACAATCGTCTATTTGATGGCCTTCATATCCGGCCTTCTGGTCTTAAAGGGGTTTGTCAAGCCGTCCATGCGCCAAATTTTCAGTGTTGGATCCAATACGCGATGGGTCGTGACCGGCGTCCTTTTCTTCCTATGGGTGCTTTGCATGCCTGTCCTCGGATTCTTTGTTAGCACCGTCGTGTTCATGACCGCCATTGTTGCCTATCTGGCCAGTGCGCGTATGCCGTTGACGATCAAGAAGTTCATCGTCTGGGTGCCGATCGTCATAGCGGAAGTCACCTTTTTCTACCTTATCTTTACCAGGGTTCTCTACGTGCCACTGCCCGAAGGGATATTTTTTTAACAATCGCAAGCAAAAAAAACCATCGACCATTTCTGCAAGAAGGCAATGTCACCGGCCTTGTTGGCGGTCGATTGTACGCCAAAGGAACCACTATGCACGCCATTGAAAAAATTCTTGCACGCGCGGCCGGCCAGAATTCCGTCCGTACCGGCCAGATCGTCAACTGCCGTGTGGATTTGGCGGAAGTCAACGATCTCTACCCCCAGACCATCATTTCCTTTCATGAAATGGGGGGCGAACGGGTCCATTCGCCGGATCGGATAACGTTTATCCTCGACCATTATGCCCCGGCCTCGAGCATTCAGCAGGCGGAAAATCAGAAGCTGATGCGCGAGTTTTGTCACGATCAGGGCATCGAACTTCTTTTCGACGTGAATTCAGGGGTGTGTCATCAGGTCATGGTTGATCATGGCCTCGTCTATCCGGGTATGATCTTGATCGCTACGGACTCCCACACGACAACCCACGGCGCATTTGGAGCATTCGGGACCGGGGTCGGTGCCACGGACCTTGCGGTCATCATGGCAACGGGCCATCTCTGGCTGCGCGTGCCGGAAATCATCCGTATCCATCTGAGTGGCGAACTGTCGGCCGGCGTCTATGCCAAAGACGTCATCCTGCACATCATCGGGAAGCTCGGTGCGGATTACGCAATCTACAAAGCCGTGGAGTTTACGGGTCCGGCGGTAACGTCGTGGTCCGTGTCTGAGCGTATGGCGCTGTGTAACATGACCACCGAGATGGGCGCTAAGTGTGCCTATATCCAGCCCGACGAAGTTACGCTGGATTTTCTTAAAGGTAAGGTGAAGCGGGATTATGAACCCGTCGAAAGCGATCACGATTTCCAGTATGCCGAAGAACTCTTTTTCGAGGTATCCCGCATTCAGCCCCAGTTGGCCGCGCCGTACAGCGTGGACAATGTCCGCCCGCTGTCCGATTTGGTCGGAACACCTGTTCATCAGGCGTATCTGGGCAGTTGCACCGGCGGGCGAGCAGAAGATATTGCTGTTGCGGCCAGAATTCTTAAGGACAAACACATCAATAAGAACACAAGACTGGTCGTCGTTCCCGCCTCCCGGCACGTATACCTGGAAGCCATGCGAAGAGGAGATGTGGAAACCCTGGTCGAGGCCGGGGCCACTTTCGTGACACCGGGCTGTGCCGCCTGCCTGGGGACCCACGAGGGGATTCTTGCATCTGGCGAAGTCTGCATCGCATCCACCAACCGGAATTTCCCCGGACGCATGGGACACACCCAATCGGCCATCTATCTTGGATCTCCGGCGGCGGTGGCGGCAGCGGCATTGAACGGTCAGATCACCGATCCATCGAAGATACTATTAAATCTGGAGCAGGAATCGTCATGAAAAAGGTTATCAAGGGCAGAGCTTACGTCTTCGGTGACAACCTCGACACCGATCAAATCTATCCGGGGCAATATCTCGAACTGGTTGAAGCCAGGGATATCGGCCGGCACGCCATGGAAGGTGCCGATCCCGATTTTGCACAAGCCTTCCAACCCGGCGAAATCATCGTGGGCGGCACCAATTTCGGGTGCGGCTCCAGTCGCGAACATGCGGCCATTGCGCTTCAGGCGGTTGGTGCGGGCGTAATCCTGGCGGAATCGTTCGCCCGGATTTTTTATCGCAATGCGATCAATCTCGGATTGCCGCTGCTTGTCAGCCCCAAAATCTCCAGTCAGGTATCCTCGGGCGACACGCTTATTGTCGATCTGGAGGAAGGCGTCGTACAAAACTTGGGCACGGGGGTTGAGCTACGGGCGGAACCCATGTCCGCATATGTTTTTGACATTTTAGAAAGCGGCGGTATTAAACCCCTGGTGAGAAAACAGTTGGCCTCGCTAAATGATTGAAATGCGAAGGAGCAGGTGGAAAAAATGATGAAAATAACGGACGTGAAATGTGAATTGCTGAAGATGCCCCTGCCGCGCCCCATGCAGTCCGGGTCGTCCAGTGGGACCAAAGGCGGGCCTGTCGGTCATATCTATATGCCGTTGGCCATTATCAGCACAGACAGCGGGATTACCGGAACCGGATATGGATGGACACTGCTGGGCGGGGCCACGGCCATCCGGTGTGTTATCCGGGATGACTTCGTTCCTCTGTTAATCGGAGAAGATCCTCTGGATAACGAGCGGTTGTGGACCAAACTGAACAAACGCCTGCAGACCGTCGGGCGCACCGGCGTGGTCAACGAGGCCCAGGCCGCCGTGGATCTGGCGCTCTGGGATATCAAAGGCAAAGCGGCCGGCATGCCGGTGTACAAGCTCCTGGGCGGCACCCGCGAGAGCGCCCCGGTCTACGGCTCGGATGGCGGTTGGCTGTATATGAGCGTCGAAGAAATGGTCGCTGCTTTCGAGGCGTATTTAAGCCAGGGCATGATGGGCGTCAAAATGAAGCTGGGACATGACGATCCGAGGGTTGACATCGATCGGGTGGCCGGGGTCCGCAAAGCCCTGGGCGACCATGTCTGGATTGCAGTCGACGCCAACCAGAAATGGGACTACCCGACAGCCATGATGGTGGGCCGTGAGTTGGAGCAATTGGATGTGGCCTGGTTCGAAGAACCTCTGTGGTGCGACGACATCCCGGGGCACGCCCGACTGGCCGATGCATTGGATATCCCCATCGCCATGGGGGAAACATTGGGGTCCCGTTATGAATTCGATGCCTATATCCGCGCCGACGCGGCGGACATCCTGCAACCGGACATCTGCCGCGTGGGCGGCATCACCGAAATGGTCAAGATCGTCCACATGGGCCAGGTCGCCGGAAGACCCATCGCACCGCATCACATGATGGAAACCACGATTCAGGTGGCCTGCGGTGTCATGCCATCCGGCCCCATTGAATATATGCCATGGGTTACGGGTGCTTTCGCAGAGCCGTTGCGCATCGAAGACGGCCAGATGTTTCCCCCTGCAAAGCCCGGTCTGGGACTTGAGATACCGGAGGATGTCATCCGTAAATTCCGTGTGGCATGAAACGTATAAACATGGGAGCAGGAGTAAGCCATGGCCTATAACATCGCCCTCATTCCCGGAGACGGCATCGGCAAGGAAGTGATTCCCGAAGGGGTCCGAATAATGGAGGCTCTGGCCAGGAAATTCGACTTTGAGATCTCTTTTGAGGCGTTTCCCTTTTCCTGCCAGTACTACATCGACAATGGCGAAATGATGCCCGCGGATGGCCTGGATAAGCTAAAAGCCTTCGACACCATCCTGCTGGGAGCCGTAGGTTATCCCGGAGTCCCCGACCACGTGTCATTGTGGGGGCTTCTGCTGCCGATCCGCCGAACCTTCGACCAGTATGTGAGTCTGCGCCCGGTGCGCCTGCTCCCCGGGATCAAAACCCCTCTGGCGGGCCGCGAAAGCGAAGATATCGATTTTGTAGTGGTCCGTGAAAATACGGAGGGGGAATATTCGGAAATCGGAGGACGGTTGTTCGCCGGCACGGAACGGGAGGTCGTTGTTCAGGAAACCCTGTTTTCCAGGCAGGGCGTCGACCGCATCCTGCGCTATGCCTTCGAACTGGCGCGCCGGCGGCCGGGCCGACATGTGACATCGGCCACGAAATCCAACGGCATACGCTACACCATGCCCTTCTGGGACGAGCGATTCAAGGCGATGGCCAAGGAATACCCGGACATCCGCACCGACCAGTACCATATTGACATCCTCACGGCGCACTTTGTGACGCATCCCGACTGGTTCGACGTGGTGGTGGGCAGCAACCTTTTCGGGGATATCCTCTCCGATCTGGGGCCAGCCGTGGCCGGGGGCATCGGCATCGCGCCCTCGGCCAATTTGAATCCGGAGCGCCGATATCCCTCCATGTTTGAACCGGTCCACGGCTCCGCGCCGGATATTGCAGGCCAAGGCATCGCCAATCCTATTGCGACGCTGTGGTGTGTCCAGATGATGCTCGACTTTCTCGGTCAACAGAAGGCTGCCGATGACTTGATGGGGGCAATAGAGGCGGTCACGGAAAGTGGATTTTTGACGGCTGATCTTGGTGGTAACGCCACGACGGTCGAATTTACCGACCGCGTCATCGCCCAAATAAAAAAAGAATAGGGAGACCCGCTGTGCGTATTAAGCGTATCCAGGAGAAAACCGCATCGATCGCCTCGGAAATCAAGAATGCCTATATCGATTTCAGCAAAATGACCGTATCTGTTGTTGCCATCGAAACCGATGTCGTCCGAGATGGCAAACCTGTCATCGGTTACGGATTTAATTCCAATGGCCGCTATGCCCAGGGCGGTCTGCTGTGCGACCGCTTTATACCGCGACTGATGAAAGCCGATTCGCAATCCATCCTGAACGACTCGGGCAGCAACTTCGATCCCTTTAAGCTTTGGTCCATCCTCATGCAGAACGAAAAGCCTGGTGGGCATGGGGAGCGTTCTGTGGCCGTTGGTGTCATCGATATGGCCATATGGGATATTGCTGCCAAGATTGCGCAAAAACCATTATACCGATTTCTTGCGGATAGCTATCGGGATAGTGATCCTGACAACGAGACCTTTGTTTATGCGGCAGGCGGATATTACTACCCGGGGAAAGGTCTTGAGGAACTGAAACGCGAGATGGCGGGTTATCTTGAAAGTGGGTACCGCGTGGTCAAGATGAAAATCGGGGCCGCCTCCCTTGATGAGGATATTAAGCGGATTGATACTGTCTGTTCCCTGCTGCAGGAAACTGGTTCGGGTACGCCTCCCGGAAGCCGCCTCGCCGTCGATGCCAACGGTCGCTTCGAACTCGAAACGGCCTTGGTGTATGGCAGAGAGCTACAGGCCCGGGAACTGTTCTGGTACGAAGAAGCCGGCGATCCTTTGGACTATTCTCTTCAAGCTGTACTGAGCGAGAATTACCCGCAACCAATGGCAACCGGCGAAAATCTTTTTTCACACCAGGACGTACGTAATCTCCTTAGATACGGTGGCATGCGGCCGGATAGGGACTACCTCCAGATGGACCCGGTCCTTTCCTACGGGCTTGTCGAATACCTGCGGATGCTTGAACAACTCCAAATCCACGGTTGGTCATTGAGCCGCTGCATTCCTCACGGAGGTCACCAATTTGCCCTCCACATTGCTGCCGGTCTTGGACTTGGGGGCAATGAATCCTACCCCGAGGTCTTTGCACCATTCGGCGGATTTGCCGACAATACACCTGTTGAAAATGGGTTGATCAAGATGACCGAAGTCCCGGGGATCGGGTTTGAAGAAAAGGCAAATCTTATCAATCTCTTTTATGACTTGTTTGGCAAGCCCTGAGTTCCACCCATGAAATGTTTAGATGTGACGGTTGGACCATACGTGCCGTTGGAGATATCGAACCATAATCTGAATAGTCATAAGAATGCAACTACCCTGCTATACAAACAACTCATACTGCTTTTTCGGAACTTTGGATATTTCCCTCTTATCTGCAGTTACTGGCGCGTGCATGTTTTTGCAGTCGCCCGGTGCATTCCATCAATAAATACCTTTGGAAGACGCCTGCCTGGCCTGAGATCCTGCCTATTACGATTTTAGTTGACATGGAAACTATTCATGGCTATTAGTTGACATGGAAACTAAATGTGAGTTTGAGATTTGCGCCCCGAATGAAACCAAAGAAACTTAAAAGCCCTAGCATGCTTACTCGAAAACCGGCCCCGTCCGAAAAAGAGGCCCGGATCGTTCAACGGCTACTGAAATGCGGCCAGTTTCTGCAAAGAGAAACGAACACGGTTTGTCAGCAATTCGGATTGAAGCAGCAGCAGTTCAGCGTCCTGAACGAGATCGTATGGCAAGGGCCGATCAGCCAGAAAGCGTTGTGTGAGCGACTGCTTTTTGAAAAATCGAATTTGTCTAAAATCGTGAAAATTCTTCTGGAGAATGGACTGATCCATGTTGCGGTGGCACCTGGGGATCGCCGTATGACCCTGCTGTCCGAAACGCCGAAGGGTGTTGCCCTCTGGGAGGATTGCCTACAGGCCTTCAACCAGGTGAGCACCCGGCTCCTATCCCTTCTGGCGGATGACGAGGTGGCCGGCGTGACACGGTTGTTGAAGAAATTGGAGAAAGCCTTCAAAAGCCAAGGGAGGTGAGAGCATGCGTAAATGCACCGGCAACAATACAAACGAATGGGGGCCGGAGGCCATTTTTGATGTGGTCTGCAAGATCTGCGGAAATTCGGTCGAGTTTTTCAAAGATGAAATAACCCGGCACTGTCCGCGCTGCAACAACACCGTCTACAACGACCGTAAAGATTATGGCTGCGGACAGTGGTGCTCGTCTTCGTCCTCCCACGTGAGGAATGTTTGTCCCAAGTTCAGGCGATCCAAGGATCGATTCTACGGTCATAAAGTGGCCTGACCTGCCATTCCTGCCGGAGGCAGTACTGGTGGGGAGATTTTGGTACAGCACGCTTGCCTGTACCCGAGAAGATCTTGCAGGCAATTTGACGTAAGTGCAAATGGAAGGAGACGATGTTATGGATCATTATCAAATGACGGCACCATGCGGGTTGGACTGCTTCAACTGCACCTTTTTTCTGGCCCCGGAGAACCCGGAAGCCATGGCGCAAATCGAACGCTGGTCCGCGGAATACGAAATCCCTTTGGAGCACATGGCATGCCGGGGATGCCGCCATCACGACGGGCGCATTCCGATTCAAAATTTTTTATTTGGCGACGCCCACCGCTGCGCGGCCTACGAATGTGCCAAAAGCAAAGGGCATCACCTGTGCGGCGATTGCGACGATTTCCCCTGCGACCATTTGCACCCCTATGCCGACAAGGCGGATACGCTGCCGCACAACACGAAGGTGTTCAACCTGTGCTTGATCAACAAAATGGGCCTGGAAAAATGGGCGCAGACCAAGGCGCAGGACGTGCGCAGTACTTATTTTACCAAGCCCTGGACGCTGGCCTGATTACGGTCAACTGTCTTGATTTCACCGGTCTTCGACCTTTATCAAACCATCCATTTCAGCTATCATCCTACGCTGTACGTACGCATCACGAGACGGATACCCAAACTCGCGGAGGAATCGTGCACTACGGTTTGGTGATTGCATTCACCGGCGTTGCCGTACTTTTTGCCTGCCTGGGCCTGGGCCGTTTTTCGATCGGCATCCTGCTGCCGTCCATGGGGGCTTCGCTGGATTTAAGCTACTCCCAGATGGGGCTCATCGGTACGGGTAATTTTGTCGGCTACATGGTGGCAGTCTATCTGGCCGGGATTGTTGCCGGGGCGATTGGGGCCCGCTGGACCATTTCGACGGGGCTCGTCCTGGTGGGCGGCTCGATGGTGCTTATCAGCCGGGCGGTTGGTTTTCTTGACGTTCTGGCCCTCTACGTCGCGACCGGCATCGGGTCCGGATTGGCCAACGTGCCCATGATGGGCCTGGTCTCCCACTGGTTCGATCGAAGCACCCGGGGGCGTGCCGCCGGCATCATGCTTTCGGGAAACGGGCTGGCGATCGTGGCCACAGGCCTGCTCATCCCCTGGATCAACGCCGTCGTGGGGGCGGACGGCTGGCGCACCGGATGGCTCGCCATCGGCGCCGTCGCCCTGGCCGTTTCGGCGATCGCCGCATTTTTTTTGCGCAATGCGCCGGCTGATAAAGGACTCCGGCCGCTGGGTGCCGGCGGGAATGTCGCCATACACTCGAAAGCCGACGCGGCATCGGCGCCCAATGCCGCCAAAGCCACCATGATCCACCTGGGCGCCATCTATGCTCTTTTCGGTGCCACCTATGTGGTGTATGCCACCTTCATCGTTACCGCCATGGTCAACGAGCGGAATTTCGGTGAGAACACGGCGGGAACCTTCTGGGCCGTGGTCGGCGGCCTCTCGATTCTTTCCGGGCCCCTGTTCGGCTGGCTGTCCGACCGGCTGGGCCGAAAGACCGGCATCATGCTGGTCTACGCGCTGTTTACCGTGGCCTATGGCCTGGCGGCGGCCGATCTGCCCGACCCGTTCCTGTATGCATCGATTGTCATTTTCGGCCTGACCGTCTGGAGCATCCCGACCATCATGTCGGCGACGGTGGGCGACTACACCGGTCCCGCCCGTGCCGTAAAAGCCTTTGGTTTCATTACCCTGTTTTTCGGGGCCGGGCAGATTACAGGCCCGGCCGTGGCCGGTTTCATCGCGGACAGTACGGGTACATTCCGCATGGCGTTCGGGTTGTGTGCCCTGCTGACCGCAACTGCGGTGGTGCTGACCCGGTTTCTGAGGCCACCGCCGACACCTTGATTTTAAGCTAAACGGGTCACCCTTGGTGAAGGAACCGAAGCGGTTCGGCCTATTGGGTATGCTTTATCTGAGAAAGTTTCTTCATTAATTTTTTCCGGAGATAGACGATGCCGCTTGCCAAAACCCGCTTTACGGTCAGGCTCATCGAGACCAATGGTTTCGATCCCCATGATTTCAAGTGCTGGGTGTTCTCTCCGGGCATGCGCTTCAATGCGCCGGACAAGTGGTGGAGCGACTACGGCCGGCGCGATTTTCCGCACGAAGGGCTTGATTTCTGCCTTTTTCGCGATGCGGCCGGTCAGTTGCGTCGTCTGGATGAGGGCACCCGCATTCCCGTTATGCACGACGGCCGGGTGAGGGCGATCTTTACCGACTATCTTGGCCAGGCCATTGTGATCGAACATGAACGCATCGCCGGGCTTCCTGAACAGGCGATTTCGATCTATGCCCACACAACGCCCCGGGAGGGCATCCTGCCCGGTGTTACGGTGAGGGGAGGGGAGATCATCGCGTCCATCGCAAGCACCGGCCACTCCAGGACCAATATCCTACCCCACCTGCACTTTTCCCTCGGGCGGCCCTCCCCGGATATCGCCTATGAACCCTTTATCTGGAACGATATGCGCGATCCCAGCCGGGTGACGTTACTCGATCCCCACGGCGTCATTGACTGGCCCTGCGAGGTTATGGATCCCCAGAGCAGGGGCATTATTTTCACGTCACGGGCAGCCGGCCCGCGTTAATAAAAATATTGGGTCAATGACTTTACGGTGGGGTTTGGATTACTTACCTTTTTCCCGAATGTAAAAAATGGCTTCAGCCCGAACATTTCATGAGATGTCCGGTCTGGGCCGCCACACATCAATTCTATTAGGGAGACAGACATGACCAAAAAAGACGAAAGAGATGTCTGGGTACGCGTCAAGGATAATGCCGGCAATGAGTTTATCTGTCCGCTCAATGCGCTGAAAGGTCGCCAAACGGCCACCGAAGAGGAATTGGACAATTGCGTGGACGACGCCGTCACCGGGCGCTATGCGGCCAATCTCGATATCGAGGAATAAGCCCGCCTGTTGTCCCTTTGTCAGCTCACAGCACCCCATTGACGTCTTGCTTGATCATTGTGCCTTTCTTGGCGTAATAATTCATGCGGATTTGGCCAAATAGTCCAAGTCTTAATGATACCTTCATCTTGATCGGACATTTCTTCATTGAAAACGGACGACGTTCTTAAATTGATGGCCGTTGACAGCGACACGGGTGCGCTGGATGACATCCGGGAATGTCTGGACGGGGGTAAGCTTGTCGTTACCACGGTTTCCTCGGGGGCCGAGGCGATCCGGGTCCTTGAATTCAGCAAGGTGGATCTCGTGATCCTTGATATTCAGATACCTGACGTCGACGGACTGTCGCTCCTCCAGTATATTCGGGAACATTTTAAAGACATCGAAGTCATCATGACCGCTGCGTCTCCCACCGTTCCCGACGCTGTTTCGGCCATCAAGGGGGGGGCTGAAAATCTCCTTGTCAAGCCATTGCAGCCGGATGAGTTGCGTTCCGCCGTCGATCGTCTGGTCGGCAAATTAGACCACCGCCGGGTGCTGATGCGTGCGTCCACACCCCCGGAGACCTATGGCCTGATCGGCATCTCGGATGGCATTCGCAACGTCATCGAGCGCATCGAACGTGCCGCCGCCATCAACGCCAATGTTCTCATCCATGGTGAAAGCGGCACCGGCAAAGAGCTTGTCGCCCGGGCGATTCACTACGGCAGCGACAGGGCCGCGGCCCGTTTTGTGCCGGTCAACTGCACGGCAATTCCCGACACGCTGATCGAGAGCGAACTGTTCGGCCACGTCAAAGGGGCCTTCACGGGGGCCAAGGATTCCAGGGCGGGATTTTTCCAAATCGCAGACGGCGGGACCATCTTTCTCGACGAGATTGGTGACGCCAGCCTTAATCTGCAGGGGAAACTCCTGCGCGTTCTCCAGAACAAGGAAATCCATATCGTCGGCTCCAGCAACGTTCGCAAAGTCGACACGCGGATCATCGCGGCGACGCACAAAGATCTCGTGGCCATGGTCGCTAAAAACCTTTTCCGGGAAGATTTGTATTACCGGCTGGACGTCGTTGATATTTATGTGCCGCCGCTGCGTGAGCGGCCGGCGGATATCCTGCCGCTGATCCGTCATTTCATGAACCAGTATGCGCAAGAGATGGGCCTTGAACCGCCGAATTTTTCCGACCGGGCCATGGAAAACCTGAAAAATCACAGCTGGCCGGGCAATGTTCGGGAACTCGAGAACCTGGTGCAACGTCTCTTGGTAAATGCCGACAGCGGCACCCTCCACGTGGCGGATTTGCCGAAAACAATGCGCCAGGGGGTGCCTTCGAGAGCCGAAGGGTTTCAGACCCTGGCGGCGGTGGAGGCCGACCACATATTGCGCGTGCTGGAATCCACCGGGGGCAATAAAACCCAGGCCGCCGCGATCCTCGGGATCGACCGCAAGACCTTGCGCGAAAAGCATAAACGCATTGTTGAAACCCACTATCCGGGGTGAAATGCCCCGCCGGGGCGAAACGCCCCGCCCATTTGCCCCTTTTTTTCCTGCTTCCGCCGTAAACCAACCTGTCGTCTAATTCTTATTTGTGGGTCATTTCGAAAAAATAGCAATGATATCATTGGCTTAGAAATATAATGCGGCTGGGCATATGCCCATCGCCTCGTTTTGGCCTGCCTTTTGCTCTGTTGGGGAGTTCGATCGGAACTGCATCCACCCCTGAAAGGCCGATGCCATGAACCCAAAAGATATCGCGCGCAAGGAATACTATCGTCCACTCAGGCGCAACATCATCCTTACCATCATCTTTGTTTCGTTCATTCCTCTGATTGTCGTGAGCAGCGGCATCCTTATCCAAATGCATACGATCTATCGGGAAAAAGTCCGGATGCATCTGGAAACGTTGGTCAAAAAACATAAGCAGAACATCGACCATTTTCTGGTTGAACGGCAAAACAACATTTCTTTTCTTGTGGATGAATACACCTACGATCATCTGAGCAAGAGCACTAATCTATCGGTGCTGCTGCACAAACTTCAGGGGACGTACGGGCGTGTTTTTTCCGATATCGGCGTGGTGCGGGCTGATGGGGAGCAGGTTTCCTATGCGGGGCCCTATCTGCTGGAAAGTGCCCAATACAACGATGCCCAATGGTTTCAGGCCGCATTCAAAGCCGACACCTATACAAGCGATGTTTTTTTAGGTCTGCGGGGTTTTCCCCATTTCATCGTTACAGCGCGAAAATTTGAAAATGGCCAGCCCTGGATTCTGCGGGCGACCGTCGATTTCCTGGCCTTCAACGATGTGGTCGAAAACATCCAGCTTGGCCAGACCGGATTTGCTTACATCATCAATCAAACCGGCGCGTTGCAGACGCGGACCGCAGGACGGCCGGTCCTGGAAGGCCGCACGTATCAAGAACTCTTTAATGAATCGGACCGGCTTGGCGAAGATGACATCCTGTCCGTCATTCGGAAGGACAGCAGTGGAAGCGAACTGATCTATGTGGCGGGCATGCTCAAAGACAACCTTTGGGCCCTGATCCTCCAGCAGGATAAGCGGGATGCCTACCAGGACCTCAATCGTACGCGCAACATCGCCATCCTCGTGTTTGGATTGGGGGGCATTGCCATCATTACGATGGCCCTGGTGCTATCCAGGGGCATGATTACCCGCATTGCCTCCGCCGACCAGGAAAAGGAAATCATGAGCCAGCAGATCATTGAGAGTGGCCATCTGGCTTCGCTGGGAGAACTGGCGGCCGGCATTGCCCATGAAATCAACAACCCGGTGGCCATCATGGTGGAGGAGGCCGGCTGGATCGAGGACTTGCTCGAAGAAGAAGCGTTTCGTGAGAGCGAGAGCCTGGAAGAATTCAATCGCGCCCTGGCCCAAATCCGCAAACAAGGCATCCGCGCCCGCGATATCACCCATAAGCTTCTGAGCTTTGCAAGGCGATCGGACAGCCGTGTTGACCAGGTCGACGTGAATGACCTTATCAAGGAAGTCGTGAGCCTTTCGGCGCAGCAGGCCAGATACAACAACGTGGAAATCGATACACGCCTTTTCGATCGCCTGCCGGCCATTCGGGTGTCCCAGACCGAGCTCCAGCAAGTGCTCTTCAACCTGATCAACAATGCCATCGATGCCTTGGACAAACAAGGCGGTACCATTGACGTCAAGACCTGGCAGCCGCGCCCCAGCGAAGTGCGGTTTCACGTTCGTGACGACGGCCCCGGCATTCCCGAGGCGAACCTGCACCGTATCTTCGAGCCATTCTATACCACCAAACCGGTGGGCAAAGGCACGGGGCTGGGATTGTCCATTTGCTACGGGATCATCAACAAGATGGGCGGCGATATCGTGGTGTCCAGCAAGGTCGGCGAAGGGACCTGCTTTGAAGTCCGGCTTCCCGTCAATCCGCCGGAGCCTCCCAATGACAATACGGTCGCGGATACAAGCTATAAGCCCTAACCCCATAAGGAGAAAAACAATGACAATCGCTAACTTGCTTCTGGTCGATGACGAAACCGCCTTCCTGGATGCCATGGCCCGGCGCCTTAAAAAGCGCGAGTTCGAGGTCCTTACAGCGGTCTCCGGGATGGACGCTTTGGATGTGCTCAGCCAAAAAGGCGAGAAAATCGAAGTCGTCATACTGGACGTCAAGATGCCCGGTATGGACGGGATCGAAACCCTTGCCGAAATCAAGCGCAAATACCCTTTGGTCGAAGTCGTGATGCTGACGGGGCATGCCACGGTGTCCTCCGCCATCGACGGCATGAAACAGGGCGCCTTCGACTATCTGATGAAACCCTGCGACATGGCGGTGCTCGTCGAAAAAGTCAATGCGGCGGCCTCCAAAAAGCGTCAACAGGAGGAAAAAATTATCGAGGCCCGGATGAAGGCCATTACGACCCGGCGCGCATAGGTGGTGATCATGAAACCCATCGCGAACGAACCGATTCGGCTGTTGCTTATCGACGATGAAGAAGCATTTGTCCGGGTGCTGACCAAACGGATGGCCAAACGGCAGATCGCCGTTACCCCCGCCTTCAGCGGCACCGAGGCGCTTCAACGCATGCGCCAGGGCGATTTCGACGTGGCGATGCTGGATCTCAAGATGGAAGGCATGGATGGCATCGAGGTCTTGAAGATACTCAAAAAAATGGTTCCCGGGCTGCCGATTATCATGCTGACCGGCCACGGGTGTCAGGTTTCGGCCAAGGATGCCATTGCCAACGGTGCCTTTGATTATCTTTCGAAACCCTACGATTTTGAAGATCTTCTGGAGAAAATCCGCGAGGCCCATCAAAGCGGGAAGGATACACGATGACCGATTTTACGGTGATGCTGGTGGACGATGAGGAGGATTTCCTCGAAACATTGGCCAAACGCCTGGCCAAGCGCAATGTGTGCGTGCTCAAGGCCGGCAGCGGAAAAGCCGCTCTGGAGACCATCCGGAAAGCGTCCGTGGATGTCGTGGCACTGGATATGCGCATGCCCGGGATGGATGGCATCGCGGTGCTCAAGGCCATCAAGGCTTACGATCCGGCTATCGAGGTGGTTATGCTGACGGGGCATGCCAGTGTCGAGGCGGCTTACGAGGGCATAGCCCAGGGGGCGTTTGACTACCTGATGAAACCGGTGGGCATCGATGACCTTTTGTTCAAACTCCAGGATGCCTACAAGGCCCGTACGATCAACCTGAAACGCAAACAGCAGGGGGCCTCCCCTGAATGAAGGCAACCAAAATTTCAATGAAAGGAGCTTGATGGCGATGAGTTTTTTCAAACAATGGGCGCAATTCATGCTTGCCGGCGCGAAAGCCCATGCCCGGTGGGAGAAGGAGATGTCCGACAATATTTTGGGCAGCCGGAAGCGTTTGGTGGTTCTCGGTCTGTTTTTGCTGCCGGTTATCATCGGCGGCATTGCCTTTGCCGATCAATTGGCCGGCGAGATTCCCGATGTGCTGGGGGGCAAGAAGGCCTACAGCCCGTCCTTTTTCACTACCGGCATCTTTCTGGCGTCCATCCTGATCGGACTGGGCGCCGGACTGATTACCGGCTGCATCGGCGCCGGGGGCGGTTTCATCATCGCTCCGGCCCTGATGAGTGCCGGTATCAAGGGGATCCTGGCGGTCGGCACGGATCTTTTTCACATTTTTGCCAAGGCCATCATGGGCAGCGTGATCCATCGAAAACTTGGGAATATATCGGTCCCCCTGGCGCTGATCTTTCTTATCGGCGCCATTGGCGGGGCCACGGGCGGGGGCGTGATCAACCGCGTCCTCTATGAGATCAACCCCGTGCTGAGCGATGCGTTTATCACCACCATCTATGTGCTCATGCTGGGCATGCTGGGGATGTACGCCCTAACGGATTTTCTGAAAGCCCGCAAACGGGGGGATACCGGCGGGGCCCACGATCATGGCGGCAAGTCCGAAGGTGCCGATCTGGGGTCGCTGCCCGAGAAACTGCAGGGCATGCGAATTCCGCCCATGGTGACTTTCGACCAGGATATCGTTCCCGGTGGGCGCCAGATTTCGTCCGTATTCCTCGTGCTCAGCGGTGCCCTGGTGGGATTCGCGGCGGCCATCATGGGGGTTGGCGGCGGATTCCTGACCTTTCCGATCTTTGTCTATGTGCTGGGTGTTTCCTCCATGACCACGGTGGGTACCGACATCTTCCAGATCGTCTTTACCGCCGGCTATGCCGCTGTCAGCCAATACGCCATTTACGGGTTCATTTTCTACACCCTGGCCATGGGCATGCTGCTCGGCTCGCTCATCGGCATCCAGGTGGGGGCCATGGTCACCAAGGTCGTCAGTGGCATCACCATCCGCGGGTTCTACGCCATGGCCGTGCTGGCCGGATTCGTCAACCGGGTTTTTGCTTTGCCCGGCAAACTGGGATCCATGGACGTGATCGCAATAACACCGGCCACGGCCAAACTCCTCGACACGATTGGCATCTGGGCCTTTTTCATCGTGATCGGCGGTTTCGGCGTTTGGGTGATCGGTACGTTTCTGCGCAACATCAAGAACCTCAAGAAAGCGGGGGTGGCATCATGATTGCGGATAAAAAGATCTTTCTTCTCGGATCCGGCTTGCTGGTCGGGTTTGCGGTCATATTTGGCATCATGTTCATGCCGATTTTCGGCGCCGGACAAAATGCGTTGAATTATTTCGACAACCTGTTCAATTCCATTTCCAAAGGATCGGCCTATTACATTCCGGATCTGGTCCAAAATAATGAGGCCTATCAGGGCCGGGAGGTCGCGGTGACCATCGATGCCGGTTCAGTAGATCAGGCGGAGCGCACCGCCATGCTGCTCTGGAAGGCCGGTGCTGCGGCCGAAGTCGATGGCACCACGATCGCGTTGAAGGGTGATCTGGGCGGTATTCTGGCGGCGGCCCTCGAAGACGCCGATCTTCTGTTTCACAACCGAGCGGAAGACCTGCAAACCAAGTACAGCTTTGACGGGCGTGGGGCGCTTTACAGCTGGTGGAATGCCCTCAAGGGAATGGACAAGGAACTTAAGAAGCAAAAACAGTTCGAGAATGCCAAATTTGTGAGCACGGTGCAAGCCAAGGCCGTCGAGGTGGCCTTCAACTTCAACGGCATCGAGCCTCAGAATATTATCGACAAGGTCGGGATCGTTATCTTTGCCCTGGCGTTTTACGTCATCTACACGCTATGGTTCGGCTTTTCCATCATGTACATGTTCGAAGGATGGGGCATGGAACTCGACCATTAACACCATCACCCCGGGGGCTTTCCGCAATTTGGCCCTGAGGCGGAGAGGCCCCGATGACCCACTCGCTAAATCACCCCCGGCATGAACCCGCACCCGCCGGCCCGCCATCGCGGGCCGGCGGGAATTCATGCCGGTTGTTCACTCATCCCTTAATCGTTTTGGGAGGAGCGGCCAGACCATGATGGAACGCATTCGGGACTATTTGAAGCACCGGTTTTCCCGATCCCGTCCGGCGCTTTCCGAGGAAGCGGCCGAGCAGCTGCGGGTGGACTTCAAGGACCGCTATCACCACTTCAAGCTGCTGTTAAGCGCCAACAAGCACGCACTCGAAAAGATGGCCGCAATCGAAGGCGCCCTGCGCGGGGGCGGCGCCTTCGGGATGACCTTCGTGCGGTCGACCTGTACCGCAATTGCGGCTTCCGTGCTGCGCATGATCCGTTGTATGGACGTGTTGGCGCCGGAAGGATATCCGGACCTGCGACCGCGTTTTGACGCGATCCAGGAGAAAATTCTGAAGCTTCTGGAAACCTCCTTTCGTCCTCACGTCGATTCCGCCCTGGTTGTTCCCCTCAATGTCATCGATAACACCTGGCGGGAGCAGACCGGTGGCAAGATGGCCAATCTGGGGGAACTCCATGGCCATACCCGGTTGAATATCCCCGACGGTTTTGTGATCACGACCGCGGCCTATGCGCGATTCATGGCGCATTCCGGCTTGCAGGATGAAATCGACCGCCTCCTCCAGGTGGCCGACGCAGAAGACACCGCCGGTCTAATGGGCATGAGTTCACGCATCCAACAGGTCGTGCTCAAGGCACCCATTCCTCCCGATCTCGCCAGTGCCGTCGATTTGGCCTGGAAGGCATTAACCGCCCGCCATGGCACCGGATTGCGAATCGCGCTGCGCAGCAGCAGCCTGTTCGAAGACAGCGAAGCCGTTTCTTTCGCGGGGCAGTTTCGGACGGAGCTCAATGTCTCGCGGGACTACCTCTGGGAGTCTTATCGGGAAGTGGTGGCCAGCAAGTACAGCCTGCAGGCGTTGACCTATCGTCTCCGGCGGGGCATCCGGGACGAAGATCTGGCGGTCGCCGTGGGCGCCATGGTCATGGTGGACGCCGTGACCGGCGGTGTGGCCTATTCGGTCAGTCCGGTAGACCCGGCGGATCGCAGCGTTCATATCGATGCGGCCTGGGGACTGCCCAAGACAATCGTCGACGGATCGGCGGCCTTCGACAGTTTTACCGTTGAAAGATCTCCGGAACTGCGCCTTGCCCAACAGACCGTCCGGTACAAGAAGGACCTTTTTGCCTGCAATCCGGAGGATGGTGTCTGTCAAATGGTCACCGCCGGAGAAATGACAGACCGCCCGTGCCTGACACCGGAGCAGGCGGTCGCTGTCGCCAGGGTAACCCTGGATATCGAAGCCCACTACAATCGCCCCCAGGACGTTGAATGGGCATTGACCGCCGATGGCGGGGTCACCGTGCTGCAATGCCGCCCCCTGTCCGTGGCGACGGTGGAAGACGGGGGCGCGCAGTTCGCCGCCGCTGTCGCGGCGGCTGAAGTGCTTTTAGAGGGGGGTGTCACCGCCAGCCCGGGTGCCGGCAGCGGCCCTGTATATTTAGCCGAAAGACGCGCCGATGCCCTCAAGTTCCCCTCGGGAGCGGTGCTTGTGGTGCGCCAGGCCGCGCCGCATTGGGCAACCCTGATCGGTCGGGCGAGCGCCGTGATTTCCGAACAGGGTGGTTTTGCCGGCCACCTGGCCAATGTGGCCCGTGAATTCGGCGTACCCGCCCTTTTTGGCTGTGCGGATGCCATGGTGCGTCTGGATGCCAATCAGGATGTGACCTTGGACGCCGACCGGCGCAAGGTTTACGCCGGGATAATTGAAGGCCTGCAGGCCCGTCCGCCGAAGGTGGTCAATCCCATGGCCGACTCACCGGTTTATCAGTTGCTTCAGAAACTCGACCGGCTGATCGTGCCCCTGAACCTGCTGGATCCGACCTCGCGGGAATTTCATGCCCGGAACTGCCGGACGCTGCACGACATGACCCGTTTCATGCATGAGAAATCGGTCAACGAGATGTTCCGCTTCGGGCGCGACCATGAGTTTCCGGAGCGCTCCAGCAAGCAACTGTTCTACCAGGTGCCCATGCAGTGGTGGGTACTCAATCTGGACGACGGGTTCGCCGAAGAGGTGGCAGGCAAGTACGTGAAACTGGACCAGATTGTGTCGGAGCCGATGCTGGCCTTTTGGGAAGGCTTTACCGCCATCCCCTGGGCGGGGCCGCCGGCCATTGACCATCGGGGTTTAGCCTCGGTGTTGTTCCAGTCCACCGCCGACCGCAACCTGACGCCGGGCCTCCGGAGCCGATATGCGGAAAAAAACTATTTTATGATTTCCCGGCATTACTGCAATTTGAGCTCCCGTCTGGGGTATCACTTTGCGACCCTGGAGGCGCTGGTCAGCGAACGTGACATCGAAAACTATATTACCTTTCAATTCAAAGGCGGGGCGGCCGACGAAAGTCGGCGGCTCAAGCGGGTCCAGTTTATCGGTGATTTGCTCGAGCAATACCATTTCAGGGTCCAAATCAAAGAAGACCATTTGCAGGCCAGGGTCGAAAACGAGCCACTTGCGGCCATGCGCGAACATCTCAAGATCCTTGGCTACCTCGCCCTGCACACCCGACAGATTGACATGATCATGCACAACGCGGCCCGGGTCAACGCCCTGCGTGAGCGGATGAAGGCCGACATCGATGGCGAGCTGCTCGCTTCGCCATCGGCACCCCAACATATCAGCCCGGACATTTCATAAAATATTCGGGTTATAGCGACGGACTGTCCGGCAACGCTTTAACCGTTGCAGTCGGCAGCGCCCCCATTCTCTGATGACCACCCCGTCGCAGATTGTAACCGTTGCTACCGACGATAAAATGTATATGATGTAGAGGAATTCAGCGGGTCAAAATAAAATCCGATACGATCAGAGGTGTATAATGGCTTGCCTGTGTGAACAAATTGCCGGGGACGACATCGCACTTGCGCCGACGTGCATCGGCCACCTGTGGATATTCCAGAACCTCGAAGCAGAGGAGATCCAGGCGCTCAGCCGGGAGGCGCTGCGGAAAAAGTCCGCCAAGGGGCACGCGTTGTTCCAGCAGGGAGATTCTGCCGACGAAATGTTCCTGATCAAAGGCGGGCGGGTCAAACTGTCCAAAGTTCTCGAAGACGGCACCGAGTTGACGCTGGATATCCGCAAGGCCGGTGACTTTGTCGGTGAAAACATGTTTTCGGAAGAAGGGCAATACCCGGTCAGCGCCTATTGCCTCGAAGATACCCTGACCTGTGGGTTCAGCCGGAGCCAGTTTGAGGAGATGGTCTTGCAGCACCCCAAGGTTGGTCTCCAGATCATCAAGAATTTAAGCGCCAGAATCAGCTGGTTGACAAAACGCGTGGGGAGTCTGGCCGTCACGAATATTGAAGACCGGCTTTACCGCGTCATCACCAATGTCGCCAAAGAGCACGGCACGGACAGCCCCCGGGGAACCGTCATCCAGTTCCCGTTGACCCATGAAGACCTGGGCTTTCTAACCGGCGCCCACCGGGTCAGTATTACCCGCGCCATGAAAGCATTAAAAAAAGCGGGCAAAATTATCCATGAAGACAAACGGCTCATCCTGCCGGCATTGAAAACGGCATAACAAATCCTACCGTTCCAACAATCCGGATGTGATAATTCCTCCGGGTAATCTCATTCGCAAGAATACAGGCCTCCTCTTCCACGTTTACGCTACCCCGACCATCTTCACCCTGCGGGTGCGTCCGATGCATCCATTTTCTGCGTTATCAGGCGCTTGTGGTACGTACGTTCAGCGGCGTGTTCCTGAATACCGTGTAAATGGATGCCTCAAACGCGTGAAATATCCCGGCTGGATCGCATTTTTTTCAAACATGTAACAGTTGCTACAGAAAATTTGCCGCCAAAGTCATATCGTAGCCAGAATTTCACGCTTAACCAGTAAAGGAGGCTTACCAATGCAAGCTCAGATTTTAGGAATATCAGGCAGTCCCATTAAAAACAGCAACACGGACCGTCTCGTTCAGGCCGTTCTCGAAAGCAGCGGCCTGAAGTCCGAGTTTGTCAAACTCAGCAAGATCAATGTGCGCCCCTGTATCGCCTGCCTTGGGTGCAAAAAGGACAATATCTGCAAGCCCAAGGATGATTTCCAGGAGTTGGCTGAAAAAGTCCGCCACGCCGGCGCTGTTGTCGTGGGCGGATATTCGCCTTACGGTATGGTCGATGGATTTACCAAGGCGTTTCTGGAGCGGCTGTTTTCCCTTCGTCACCAAAACGGCCTGAACCGGGGCAAACTTGCCGTGGTGGTCGCCACCGGCATCGGACGTGGCGCCCCCGGCCTGGAGGAGGCGGCCAACCAGATTGCCAGCGCTTTGAGCCTCGAAGGCATGGACGTGCTGGATCAGCTGAAAGCAACCGGCAATCCCGAGTGCATGGTATGCGGTTTTGGTGAAACCTGCCCGATGAGTGCCCTGCCGTGGGTTTTCGGTGACGACACCAAGGTGACGCCTGACAAGTTCTGCCAGGTGGAAGACCAGACCGAAACCTGGGAGCGCGCCAAGGCATTGGGGCAGGAGATCAGCACCCGGCTTCAAAAGCAAATGATGATGTAGCGTCGTTAAAATAGTCGTTTAGCGGCCCAAAAAAGGAGATGGAACCTATGAGCTATTTTCTGAAAATAACGGAACCCGAAAAAGCCGACGGTCAATTGCAGACGTCCTATGACATGCTGCAAACCATGTTCCAGATGGTGCCGAAGGTCTTTGTGGCCCAAAGCATTCGCCCGGACCTGCTGGAGCCCGTCGTCCAATATGTCAACCGTTTGATGGTGGAGACCCATGCCCTGCCGAGGACGACCAAGGAACTCATTGCCGCCTATGTTTCCAAGCTGAATGCCTGTGCCTACTGAGTGGACGCGCACAGCGCCATGGTCATGGCGCAGGGCTTCACCCAGGAACAAGTGCAGAGCATTCTGGAGAACATCGACGGCTCTTCCCTGATCGATGACAAAACCAAACGGATACTTCGTTTCGCTGAAACCATTACCCGCAACTCATACAAAATTCACGAAGGCATGCTGCAAAACCTGCGTGATCACGGCTGCACCGACGAGGAACTTTTCGAGGCCGTTGCCGTTGCTGCGCTTTTCAACTTCATGGACCGCATGGCCGACGCCCTAGGAGCGCCTGTGGAGGGCCTGCAGGAAATGATGAAAAAGATGAGCGAGGCATCATTCTAACCCGGATATTTCGCGCGTACGATGATCATAGGAGCGCTTTTAACCCGGTATCATCAAGTGGAGGTCCCTATGTCTGCGAACAGAACCATTGACGGCATAACGGCATGCGTGTTCGATGCGTATGGCACCCTTTTCGATGTCAATTCGGCTGTTGGAAAACATCGGCATCGGCTGGGGGACAGCGCGGATCAAGTATCCATTTTGTGGCGCACCAAGCAGTTGGAATACACTTGGCTTCGCAGCCTGATGGGGCGTCATGCGGACTTTTGGCAGGTCACCGGGGATGCCCTGGATTTTGCCTTTGATATGCATGGCATCAGCGATCCTGACCTGCACAAGGATCTCATGGCGGCCTACCTGGATCTGGACTGCTATGCGGAAGTCCATGAGACGCTTGCAACTTTGAAAGACCGGGGGCTCAGGCTGGCCATTCTTTCCAACGGCACGCCGGCCATGCTCGATGCGGCCGTAAAAAACGCGGGAATCGAAGCGTTGATCGAAAAAAATTTTTCGGTTGAGGATGTCGGCATCTTCAAGCCCGATTTCCGCGTATATCAGATGGCGGTCGATGGTCTGCACGCCAGGCCGGAGGAGATTGTATTCCAGTCCTCCAACGCCTGGGACGCCTCGGGTGCATCCGCCTTCGGATTCAAGGTGGCCTGGGTGAATCGGTTCGGCCAGAGCCGGGAGCGGCTGCCCGGGCAGCCGGATGCAGAAATCCAGACCCTGGCGGATTTGCCAACGCTGCTGACATCTGCGTGAAATCATTTTCGGGCCAAGCTGATGGAAATGCTCAAATAGAGAATCGAAAAACCGACCGTATCGAATAAAGGAAGTTGGATTTACAGCATACGCAAAACCGACGCCAAGATGCATGGCGTGATTAGTCTCCAAGGAGCTACGATGACCCAACCTCAAATAATAGGCGTTTCGGGCAGCCCCATTAAAGACAGCAACACGGATCGTCTTGTACACACTATTCTGGATGCAACCGGACGGGAAACGGAGTTTGTAAAACTCAGCCGGATCAACGTCAGGCCCTGTTTGGGCTGTAAGAAATGCGTTCCTGACAATATCTGCAGGGTGAAGGACGATTTTCCGGAACTGGCCCAAAAAATAAAAGCCGCCAAGGCGTTGGTTATCGGCGCCTATCCTCCCTATGGTCAAATCGATGCTTTTACCAAAGCCCTGCTGGAACGATTCTGGTCTTTCCGGCACCAGAAGAATCTTCTCAAAGGAAAGCTCTGCGCAACGGTTTTAACAGGTATCGACTCCAGGGCAATGGATGTCATCAATACGGCCTTGGCGGCGGAGATCAGGGATTACGAGAACATGGAACTGGTGGGGCAATTATCGGTCCAGGGAAACGTCCCCTGTCTCTACTGCGGCGAGGGCGATTCCTGCGAGATGAGTGGCGTTAAAATGAGGCTCAATCCGAATGCCAAAGTAGCCGATTTCGCCTACGCAAGGGTCGAGGATCAAAACGACGTATGGGATGAGGCCAAACGAATCGGGCGATTAATCGGCGAGCGCTTACAATAACGTTTTCACTCCATCATTGAGAGAATCAAGTGAACCTTGCGATATTAAAGACGACCATTTTATCGGTCGTTTTCATGGGCGTTGTCATCCTTTTGGCCGGCATTGCCCTGCTGTTCTGGAAAAATCAAATCGCGCCGCATATGCGGTACCTGCTGCCGATTCCACCAATCGGCGTAGCGTCCTACGTTTTCGTCTACAATATGTTCTCCCATTACGGCGGCACACGTCCCGGCGCCTTCACCGATATCGCCAAGGAGATCGTATGGGCCAGTGGCATATCGTCGGTGTCCTTTTTTGTGTTTACGTTGATCCTGGTGTTCATGGTGGATTTGATAAAAGATATTTAGAGGGATGTATCGGGCGTGAACAGGTGCCCTGTCTCGGTGTAAACCATCAATAGCAACGATACAATGCTCAAGACGCGAAGCTGAAGAAACACACGGACCAGGTATAGATAGTTTCAACGCACGTTGAATTCCGACCGCATTGTCAAAAGCAGCAACAAAGACCACTTCATAAAAGTTGTTATCGAATTCAGCGGACTATTATTTATTGAAGTTCAAATAACAGGAGGTATCATCATGAAGGTGTTAGTGACGTATTTCAGCCAGAGTGGCAACACGGAAAAAATCGCCCGAGCCATCTATGAGGAGGCCGCACAGAACAATGACGCCGATCTGAAAAAACTTGCCGACATTACCCCCGAAGAAGTGGCCGGATACGATGTGGTTTTTATAGGCTCGCCGTTGCACTCTGGCAGTTTGGCCGCCCCGATAAAAGAATGTCTGGGTGTTATCCAGCCAAGTTCCGGCCAGAAGTTGGCTGGTTTCATCACGCACATGGCCCCTGCCTATCCGGACCAGGACATGGAGGCATTTGCAGAGCCAATCAAAGCGGCCTGCCAGGAAAACGGCATTGAATACGCGGGTTGTTTCGATTGCCAGGGGTTTCTGGCCGAATCCATGCACGCGGCCGTGCAGAAGAAACTCAATATGTCTGACGAGCAGTGGGCGGAAATGGTCAAGCAGATGACCGGACGCCCCAACGAGGAAGACATGGCCAATGCCAAAGCGTGTGCCAAAGAAGTTTTGGGATGATTTGACCCTAACGTTGAAAACCATTACGATGCAGATATCGCCCTGACCATCAAACCCCTTCCGCTTCTGCCAGTTCTGATTTGCTACCATAATCCAGAAGACGGGCTGGATTCGGATTTGAATCTATTCTTTGATACCACTGCGGATAAAAATCTGCCGGTTGAAAACATTTATGCGCTCACGACAGGGTTGGCTCATATGTTTGAAAAATTGGCTGCAACGCATGGCTAAGAAAAAGGATAATGCAATGACACAACTCTTAGAAATTCTGGGTTGCACGTACCCCATCATTCAAGGCCCCATTGGTCAGCTTAATGACCCCAAAATGGTAGCGGCGGTATCCGAAGCAGGTGCGTTTGGTGTCCTGGCGTTAGGGTTCATTACCGATACCGAAAAAGTCCGGCAAATGGTTAACGAGGTCAAAGAACTTACAGACAAACCCTTTGGGGCGAATCTCATGATCGCCATGAACCCCAATAATGAGGCCATTTTGGAAATACTGGCCGAAGCGAGTGTCAAGGTTGTGACAACATCGGCCGGATCGCCGAAAAAAATATATCCCAAGATCAGGGAACTGGGCCTTAAAGGCCTCCATGTGACCCTGACGGCACAGCTTGCGGCCAAAGCGGCGGACGCGGACGGAATCATTGTATCCGGCATGGAATCCGGCGGGCTGCGCACCAATGGGCCTGAATCCACCAATTTGATTCTTGTCCCTGTGGTTTGCGACATGGTTGATGTGCCGGTGGTCGCCGCCGGCGGCATCGCGGACCGGCGCGGCTATCAGGCCGCGCTGGCCCTGGGTGCCCAGGGGGTCCAGATCGGGACGGCTTTTTTGGCTTCCGAGGAGAGCCCGGCTTCCACGGCATGGAAAGAGGCGATCGTCGGCTGCGCAGAGGCGGGGACGACCTTGTTGCCCCTTGGCCGCATGACCATGCGGACCATTATCAATCCCAAACTGGGAGACCTTATGGCTTCCGGCAGGGATTTCAGCACGGCATACAATTTGGGTGACGCCTATCAGGCCTGGTCCACCGGAGATTTCGATCTTTTCCCGGCCGGTGCCGGTCAGGTCAGCGCCTTGATCAAAGAGATCCGACCCATAAAAGATATTATCGAGGAGATGGTTTCCTGAGATTCGGGGAAAACAGATGACCAAGATTATGCTATCAAAAAAGCCGCTTGAACAGCTAACCGTGGAAGCAAAAAAGCTTGGGGCAACGTCTTCAGCCGTTATATCGTCCAAAGATATTCAGGCCAAAGATGATTTGGCCGCGCTGTGCAATGGAGAATATACCTGTCCGAATTATGGCCTCGCGGCAAGCTGCCCGCCCTATGTGCAAGGCCCGGAAGAATTTAGAAAGTGGCAGGCACAGAGCGACTATGCCATTACCGTAAAAATCGAATTGCCCACGTCCGTCATGTTTTCCGATGAGCGCAAAGGCGTGATGCAACTGCTTCATCAAATCGTCGCAGCGGTGGAACAAAAAGCCATCGGTATGGGTTTCAGAAAATCAAAAGGGTTTGCCGGCGGATCATGCAAGGACTTGTTTTGTGACGACCAGGAAGACTGCTGTGTTTTAGCCGGGAACAAACCCTGCCGTCATATGAAAGTTGCCCGTCCGTCCATGTCAGGCTTCGGCATCGATGTAACGCAACTGATGCTGACTTCCGGATGGTCAGCCCAAAAAGCCGAAAAATCCGATTCGTCTGATGATAATGACACCAGCTGGGTGGCGGGCCTTATCCTGATTGCCTAACCCGAATATTTTATTCCCAGGGAAGCCAGGACAGGCCCTCGCGCAACCCCTCGCGCATACGGTTGGCGGAACCCTGTTGATAGCCGTAAACCCTCGCGCCAAAGATATGTAACATGAGGCTGGCGGCACGCCGTCGGCTCACTGATTGATTGAATTCCTTCTCGAGATAGCTCCGGAAAAGCGCTTCGATCTCACCCAGTTTGGCGGCGGCAAACGCGTAAAGGTCGTTGCCCTTAGCCGCTAACTCCAGCTGGGTTTTGACGAGGAAGCAACCGCAATAATTTTCCCGGGTGGATTCCTGAACAATTTTCTCGAGATGGGCGCAAATGCCTTCCCCGACGCTCTTGGCCGTATCCAGTGTGCTGCGGATTTGGGTAATGGCGTTTTGGGTATAGCCCTCCAGCGCTTCACGAAACAGCGCTTCCTTATTGCCGAAGGCAAGGTAGAGTGAGCCGGGCTTGAGGCCGGTGGCTTTCACGACTTGCTGTATCGATGACCCGCTGAAGCCATTTTTCCAGAAGAGGGCGATGGATTTATCGATAACGTCGTTTCTGTTGAATTGGGCTCTTGCCATAGCTACACCTCGTTGGTTTCCGAAAAGATGTTTGACCTGATAACCCTATATACGACATAAACTTGAATGAGCAATCAAAAAATAGGATTATGCCAATTTGGCAGACAACCTGAATGAAAATGCGCAAACGATTTATCCTCCATCAAAACTGAACGCATTTGGCACGATGACAAAGATTCAGGCAGGATGTTGACAGGACCTGCATCGCGCTCTATTTTGAATAAACGTTCAAAATAGAGCGCGATTATCATCAAAGCTAATTGTGAATATATTTAAAGTGGATTGAACAGGAGGACCGCATGTCCAATAAAACCCAACGAACGATATCAAACTATAAAAGAGCCAACAGGCAACCGAAGTATACGGTGAACCATATGGTTGATGACTTAAAGCAATTGAGAGAACGCGGCATTATGGATGCCACAGCGTCTTATGAAATCACACCGGAACTTCCGGACGCATCCATGTATTTTTAAAAATCCACATTTCTTTGCTATCGTGGGGTCGGGCCATAATCTGCGTATGCCATTTAATGCCAAAAGAATTCTAGATGGCATACCGCCACGGCCCTGTGCAAGGAACCTAAACCGAGAACTCGCAATAATGACAAATTGTGCCACTATTGGAGGGCATTATGACCCTACAGGAAAAACTCACCGCATTGAAAAATGAGAGTATGTCGAAGCGGTCGCCTGAAATCGTTGCGACCCTGTTGCAGGAGACGAAAAATCTGATTGAATCCGGACTCGCCGACAAGGCGATCAAGATTGGCGAAACCATGCCGGACTTCACCCTTCCCGATGAAAAGGGCAATGACATCAGTTCAAAAACCCTTCTGGCCAACGGTCCCCTTGCCATCAGCTTTTATCGGGGTGTTTGGTGACCCTACTGCAATGTGGAGCTGGAAGCTCTGCAGGAAGTATACAGCCAGGTGCAGGAAACGGGCGGTTCCCTTGTCGCCATTTCCCCCCAATTAAGCAAATATTCGAAGCAGGTCGTGAAAAAGCATCAACTTTCCTTCCCGGTGCTGACGGACAAAGACAACCGCATTGCCGATTCATTTGGTCTGACCTTCGCCCTGACGCGCAAACTCAGGGACGTGTACTCCGGTTTCGGCATCGATCTCGAGCGATTCAATGGCAATGACGCCTGGGAACTGCCCATGTCCGGGAGGTTTATCATCGATCGGAGCGGGATTGTCCGCAGCACGGACGTGCATCCCGACCACACCATCAGGCCGGAACCACTTGACATCGTTGATATTATGAAATCCATCGATTAGAAGCCAAGGGAGATGACCCTATGCCCAAATGCGGAATTTGCGGTGGTGAAACCCCCAAACAACCCTGCATCACCGAGGATGGAAGATGCGACCTCTGCAATCGTGAGGTGGTTCTTAAAGAAGATAAGGACAAACCGAGAAGCAAACAAAACAAAAAAGATTAATGGGGCGCGGCAACTCTGAACAGGCGGGCACGTGGTTGGTTTGTAAATGAACCGCCCGCCTTTTAAATTATTCGCCGATAGAAACCAAAAGGTTGGTTTCAATCAGGGCATGGTACGAATGCCATGAGACATGAAAATATACGCGAATTTATAAAAATCATTCTCAGCAAGCTTAAAACCTTTCACCTTTATCCTTTTTTGATCATAAGCTTCTTGATTTGCTTGGTGCTCTTCCAGAATATCGTGTTGGCGATCGTTTTTATCCTCTTATTCAGCCTAGCCGTTATCGGTTACGCCTCTTATGACGAATTCGCCAATCGAAAGGCGAATTTGCTTGCACGAATGCCCTTCGTCAGGCAGGAGCCCACATTTGTGGTAGATCAAACGGGTAAAATTGTCATTTCAATGGGGCCGACGAAGAAATTATTCAGCCATAAAAAGATAGAATCGATTGCGCAGATTTTTGGTGAAATCAATGCGGAACGTATTCTTGAATCCGCCAGCATAAATGCAAGCCCGAATCAAAACATGCTGGAATTTTTTTCGCCCACCCTGGACAAATGGTATGGCGTTCAAATTAAACCTTCCGAAGACAGGCGGCATCACTACATCTGGCTTGTCGATATTACCCGTCGGAAAAGATTGGATTTGCGCCTGTCCGCCATCAGGCGCTTCAGTCAGGATGTCATCAACAATATCGAGGACGTCACCCGCAAAAACGATGTCTATGAACGACTGGCCAGATTGATGTTCCAGGAAGGGTTCTCCGGATTTTTTATCGCCAAGTTAACCCCGGACGAAGATTTGGCCGGCGTCGCGTTTAAGGAAACCCGCCGTGAAATTATAAAATCGAATGAAATTGTTATTGAAAAGAATACACCCGTCGCTGCAAGGATGTCCCAGAAAACGGGCAAACCGTTTTATGCCAACAAAGATGACGGCATATCCCAGAGCGACTTTGAACAGCGATACCCCTTTAACAATGACATCAAAAAGTTTTTGGGATTCCCTATTACCAATTTCTTGAACTATCATGAAGGCGACACCGTCATCATAGGGTATAACAAGGCCAACGGCGTAAACAATTATGATGGCCTGATGATCGAGACCGTCGCCAATACAGCCCGGACGGTTTCCTATCTCCTGGGCATGTCCATCGCCAAGGCGAAAATCATCAATGATCTGGAAATCGCCCATGAAACCCAACGCGAATTGCTTCCGGCGAAGGATCCCAAGATTGCCGGACTCGATGTCTCCGGGATGAGCCGGTATTGCGACAATACCGGCGGCGACTATTACGACTATATTCATCCTGTCAATTATAACGAGCGCCTGTTCGGTATGGTTGTTGCCGATGTTTCCGGCCACGGTATTTCGGCTGCGCTCCTCATGACGGCAACACGCGCCCTGCTGAGAAGTCGGGCCGCCCACAATGAGAGCGTCTCCAGAAAACTGTCGCTGCTCAATCACTATCTTTGCCAAAGCACATCGGAATCCGGCAATTTCGTCACCATGATGCTTTTGATAATGGACCCCGACAATAAATCTATTTATTGGTCGCGAGCCGGACACGAGCCCGTGATAGGCTATAATCCCGCTGCCGACGATTTCTTTGAACTGAAAGGTCGCGGGATGGCACTTGGATTTGATAAAAATGCCGATTATGAAGAATACAAACTGGAAACGATATCGCCGGGTGACGTATTTCTGCTTGCCACGGACGGGTTGTGGGAAGCAAGAAATGAAAAGGGGGAAATGTTTGGTAAAGATGCTGTAAAAACAATTATCCGTGACAATGCACACCTGCCCGCAAGGGAAATAAAAGACCTGCTGTTCAATTCCGTCCAAAAATTCAGAAACGGCAAAGCGCTCGACGACGACCTGACGATTGTTGTTGCCAAGTTTGAGTAGCAAACCTGTTGAATGGTGCGCCATGCGTGCGCCTGGGAATTCAATGACGACAGGTTGGTATCTTAAACATCCTCAGAGGCCCAATATACCCGCCGGTACCGATGCAATTGAACCCAATCGACCCTTAAATTCGTGTCATTTTTGTTCCAAGACTTGCATTTGCCTTCTTCATGTTCTACTCACGTTTAGTCGGTTACAGAAATTGAACATATGGGATATGCTCAATGAAAGCTTGGGTAATTATATGTTCGCTGATGATCGCATTTGTCTTCCCGGCATATGCTGACTTTCCTGAGTTGGCGTTTGTGTGCGATGATTTCCCACCATTTGCCTATTCCGAAAATGGCCACGTCACGGGGTTTTCTGTAGAAATCCTGCGAACGATACTGAAAGAGTTGCATGTACAGGATACGATAAAAATTCATCCATGGGCGCGGGCTTACCAAACAGTTCTGTCCAACAAAAACTCGGCCATATTTACGATGGCACGAAACGAAGAACGGGAACATCAGTTTAAGTGGGTAGGACCGATTGCTCCCAGGAATATTAATCTCTACAAATTGAAGCGTCGGACAGACATAAAGATCCGCAATTTTCAGGATGCCCGAAACTATACCGTTGGAACAATCATTGGATATGCAGCTGAAAAGGAACTGCTGAACAAAGGTTTCGAACCGGGCAAAAATCTTGAGTCTGTTAGTACAAACGTTCAGAATATAAGGAAAATTTATGCCGACCGTATCGATTTGATCGCATCATTTGATTATTTGATTGCCTATACCGTTAAAGGAACGAAATACGCTTTGGGGGATTTTGAAAAGGTTCTCGTTCTCAGCGATAAGTATGATTTTTATTATGCCTTCAACAAAAAAACCGATGACGCCGTTGTATCCTCGTTTCAGTCGGCACTTGACCGGATGAAAGCCGATGGTCGTTATAATGCGTTGATGAACAAGTATTTACAATAATGCCAGACATCCATAGGCCCTCCGGATATGTTCGGCAAGTGATCCGGCACGATATCCCAATTCAACGGTATCGGGATTTCCAACCCCTTGACACCCGCTTTAGCAGGTTTAATTTAGATCATTATCCCATTTGATCGGCACCCAAATCCACGAAGTTCCATCGTCTCCCCGGATCTCAAGTTACCCACCCAACAGCACCCAATTAACCGGTAAACCCAAAATGACACGCTATCGACCAATAGGCGATCTGAAGTTGCCAGGATAATGCCCTCAGTGGGTTAGCCCGAACATTTCATGAAATTTTTTCTACAAAAGAAATTTTATGCAACTATTCAAGGGTATAAACGCTATTCGGGGTATAATTTTCAGGTGACACTTTGTGCCCTTCGTGGATTTCCAGAATCATGGAAAAAGTTTCACCCTGCGGGCGCGCCCGAGATGCCCATTGCCCGCGTTATCAGGGGCTTGCGGTAGCAGGCGTACAGCGGCACCCCTGATGCCTTGTCAATGAACATCTCGATCGCGTGAAATATCCGGGCTAGCAGGCCCATCCGGGGGCTATTACCAGACGATCAGAGGAATCATGGCAGTATTTTTAGCGACAGGAGGTCGATCATGGCGAATATTGAAAACCTCATGAGAGATTGCGTGAAGACCATGGCTGACGGCAAGAGTGGCGAGGCCGCTGATTTTTTTGCGGATGATGGGGTTTGGGTTACCCCTTTTGGGAAATTTGTGGGCAAGGACCAAATAAAACATTTTCTGGATTGGCAAAGAAGTCAAATGACGTATTCGGTCGAAATAGCGGGCAACGATATCATCGCATCAGGGAAAAAGGCCTTTTTTGAGCACTTTATTAAAGCGAACGTCCAAGGCAAACCCGTTGAATTGTGCGCCATGTGTGCCTGGGAATTCAACGACGATGACAAGGTCAAGGAATGCCGGACGGTATACGATCGGTTTTCGACCCTGGAGCAGGCCGCAACAGGAATCGGCAAAATAATGATAGGCATGATTGCGAAACAGTTTGCCGTCCGATAAACGCCCTGTTCATAAACCGTTCATCGGGTTTGTGGTTTTACATACCCCTTCTGTCAAATTGTCGTCTATTTCCGAACGCAATTTTGAATTGGTTCCCCACGCCTGATTATGAAAAAGAAAACCTTTTGTCTTCGATGCCACCAAAAATGCCGTCTCACCGCAGAGATCGCGGATGGGATAATAGTAGGTGTCGAAGATGACTCCTACAATCGGATCCCCCCTTGTACGGAGGCATGTCCGTTAGGAACAGATGTTTCACGGTACGTAAGATTGATATCCGAGGGACGTTTCGATGATGCGTTGTCCGAAATCCGGGAGACCAACCCCCTGCCGGCGATTTGCAGCCGGATATGTCATCGCCCCTGTGAAGCGTATTGTTCCCGGAACGCCGTGGGTGAACCGGTAGCGATCAGAGCGCTGAAACGGTCGGTCTTGGAGCATGCGTCCAAACGTGACCGTGAATCGCTGCCGGCTCCGAGAACGAAGCCGGAGGAAGTTGCAATCATCGGCTCAGGTCCGGCCGGTTTGACGGCGGCAAATGATTTAGCAAGAGCTGGTTACGGGGTAACCATCTATGAGGCCGCGGCGATTCCTGGTGGTATCCCGGCCACGGTCATTCCGGAATTCATTCTTCCTCAAACGATCCTGCGAGCCGACATCGATGCCATTGAAGCATTGGGCGTAAAATTTATCCTTAATACAACTGTTGGCGTGGATGTTTCTTTTCAAGATCTGAAACGGCGGTATGACGCGGTGGTTGTTGCCAGTGGATGTTCCCAACCGCTTGGTCTCAATATCCCCGGGGCTGATCTGGATGGGATTTACGACGCACTGACATTTTTGCGAGCTGCAAAAGAGACTGATGGCTTTGAAATCAATGGAAATGCTGTGATCATTGGTGGCGGTGACACGGCGGTGGACGCTGCACGGATGGCTCTGCGGTTGGGAGCAATAAACGTAACGATGGCGTGCCTGGAACACTGCAATGAAATGCCTGCGCGGTCGCGAGATCTGGAGAGGGCGGAAGCGGAGGGGATTTCAATCCAACCAGGAATAGCGCCGCAAAGTTTTCTACAGCAAGGCACCGCGGGCGTGGTAGGGATCGAATTCCAGAAAGTGGATATTTTCGAAAAGGACCGGGAAGGAAAAATTGATTATACCCTTTGCAAAGGCGCCGAGAACCGGCTGGAGATGCCGGCGGATGTCGTCATTGTTGCGATTGGGCAGACCAGCGATGTGGATTCGTTCGTTGGGAATGGATCTCTCACTACGCGCTACGGAACCTTGGCGGCAGATTATAAAACGATGGCAACCAGGTTGCCGGGATTGTTCGCCTGCGGGGAGGTGACTTCCGGGCTTTCCAATGCTGTGGAAAGTATGGCCTCCGGCCGAAGAGCGGCTGAATCGGTTGTCTCCTACTTAACTGGCCTCCCTAGCGGCCGGTTAAAACGTCTATCTTTTCCAATTCATAGTGTTGGGCAAAAAACACCACCGACTCCTGAAAAATGTGAGCCGAACCCGGCGTCAACGATACCAACCGGCGGTTGGGATGAGACCGATGTTGGTTACACCAGACAACAGAGTATGGATGAGGCGGCACGATGTTTTGACTGCGTCACCTGCTGCCCGAAAGGGGTGACCATTCCCGATGTCATGTATCATCCCGACCGGTTGCTTTACCCCTTGAAACGTATCGGCCGGAGGGGTGAGGGAAAATGGGCGCGTATTCCCTGGGAGGAGGCGCTCAGTACGATCGCCGAGAAACTGGAGGCCATCCAGCAGGCATACGGTCCGGCCGCTGTGGCGGTCTCCTGCGGTTCCGGGCAGAAGCATATTGGTGTACAGGCGCTGGCCATTTGTAAGAAAATGTGGCCGACGCCAAATACCCATTGGGGGAGATATACCTGTGACACGCCGGATGACATGAACAACGCGGTTACCTTCGGGGATCTGATAACGTATGAATTCGGCCCGGACTACGCGCATAGCCGCTGCATGGTGTTCTGGGGATCAAACCCGCATGTCGGCACGCCTGCACAAACCCGCGATATCAATCGTGCGATCCACAACGGCGCTAACGTTATCGTTATTGATCCACGCCCCACACCGATAGCGCGCCGGGCGGACCTGTGGCTTCGCATTCGACCGGGTACCGACATGGCGCTGGCGCTTGCCATGCAGCACGTTATCATTCGAGAAGAGCTTTACGATGCCGAATTTGTAGATAAGTGGTGTTTTGGTTTTAAACCGTTGAAAAGGCACGTTCAGGATTATTCACCCGAAAAAGCAGCCGATATAACGGGGCTTGCCGTCAAAGACATTGTCAAGGCTGCCCGAATATATGCGAAAAATCGTCCAGGATGTATCTATGTCCGTTTAGGGGCCGGCGGTCAGCAGGTGACATCGACGCAGACCGGTCGCGCGATCTCCATTTTGATCGCGTTGTGTGGCAATGTAGACGTCCCTGGCGGCAATCTGCTCTATTATCGAACCTTTCGGGATCAGCTTTTCTGGCATGTCTATGACATGGGCAAGGGGATAAAAGGGCCGGGTGCGGTGGAAGAGATGCGATTCGGTGCAAAAGATTATCCACTGATGCATCACGAGGCGGTCTGCGATATGCCTCAAATGGTTGAAGGCATGGCAAACGGTCAGGTGAAAGCCCTTTGGTGTGTGGCCGACAACCTGGTTGTCGCTGAGATGGACAGCCGAAAAATCTGGCAAGCGATGCGGGATAGCGTCGAGTTTACATTCGTTTCGGATTTTTTCATGACGCCGACGGCCGAATTAGCCGATATTGTCTTACCGGCAGCGTTTTATACCGAAATAGACACGCTTGCGGGGGAATATCTTTATCCGGCAACCCACATCATGGCATCCGCCAAACTGGTGGAGCCGCCAGGCGACTGCAGAGATGATCGCGAGGTTGCGATTGAAATCGCCAAGCGATTGGGGCGTGATGTCTCTCCGTGGGAAACAGTAAAAGACTTCTTGAACTGGCGTCTGCGCTACTTGGGTGTCACCTTCGACCAGGTCTGCCGCATGCCGGATTCCCAGATCACACTCCCCAGGGAATTCCGTCGTTTCGAATGCAGCGATCCTGCGTTCAATACTGTCAGCGGCAAAATCGAACTCTACTCATCTGTCTTTGCGTCCATTGGCGTAGATCCCCTGCCGGTTTACAGGGAACCCCCGGAAGGCCCGAAGAGCACACCAGGCCTGTATAACGAATTCCCCCTCATTTATACACACTACCGCTTGTGGTCGTATATGCACAGTGAAGGCCGCCAAATTGCGAGACAACGGGAACTAATCCCGGAAGCCTATCTGGAAATGAATCCGAACACCGGCCTGAGATACGGCCTTTGTGAAGGGCAATGGGTGTACCTCGAAACACCCCAATCCCAAGGCAGGGACCGCATCCGTTTTAAAGTCCGGTTCTTAGCTGACATGCATCCCGATGTCGTTGCAGGGCCGCATGCCTGGTGGTTTCCTGAAAAACCAGGGCCGGATCACGGTTGCTTTGAATCCAATATCAACACCCTATTACGTCATGATGCCCCCCATGATCCTGTCGTCGGCAATGTACAATGTCGGGCGATTCTTTGCCGGATTTACAAGGCGGAAGCGACCCCGCCATGCAAAGGCCAAGACCATGCACCCGGACAATGATTTAAGGAAACCCAAATCCAAATTGAATAAAGGCAAGCATCACGGCCCGTCTTTATTGACGTATATCGGATCAGAAGGTATCGAAAACGGGCTTAAAAACAAGCCGGGGCTGCTGGCAGAACTCTGCCGCCAAGTGGCAACCCTGGGTCCTTTCGATAGAGCGATATATGAACGGTTTATGCAGTGTTACTGGGAGGGCGTGGGATTACTGGTTGCAAAATCACCACCGGTAAAACAATTCGTGGCCAGAATCATGCCGTTGGCTGTGAATTTGGAAGCAACGGATACATCTTTTGCGGGGCATTTTCAAATTGACGATGGGTGCGTCCATGGTGGCCCGGGAATGGTGGCATTCAGGGATCAGGATTTTAGGTTTTTTGGTTCCACCCGAGTTTTGATGTCGCTCCTCAACAACGAACTCCCCCTCGGTTATGCGGACCTTCATCTTCATTCAGAGGGGCATCCGGGGCTGGGTAGGTTTCTATTTCCTGTTATGAGAAAAATCGCCCAACTGACAAAGGATTCCGAAATGGCGGGCTCATCTTATGAATGACAGTTTCGGGACTGAAATATATCCGACATGTTTCCCCCTGCTGTTCTTATACGGGTTTTTGCCAAGCGAACGGCAATAAATGCGACCATTGGGCCGTGGTCTAATTTTGGAGGCCGCATAGTGCCGTCCGGTTTAGGCACTTTACGATAAAGCATCGAATGTCCCCCTGATCGAGCCGACGGTGTATGAAATCTCCTTTCCAGCGATATCATAAACGACGACCAATTTTGGGCTCTATTCAATATTGAGCATCTTCTTCCCCATGGCGACACGGTTTTCCAGGTCCGCGTCCTCCATTTCCTCGGCGACGTTTTCCAGGAAGTCGGGGATTTCGATTTCCTGGGGGCATTTTTCCAGGCATTCGCCGCACTGGACGCACTGGGAGGCATACCCGGGGGCGCCGGAGATCATGCCGCTCATGCGGATGGCGTACATGAACTTGCCTTCCTGCTCGTTGCCGAACATGTGCATCTTGTTGTAGACCTCGAAACAGCCGGGGATATGGACGTCCGAGGGGCAGGGCATGCAATAGCCGCACCCGGTGCAGCCCACCTTCATGAGGGTCTTGTACTTTCGGCTGGCCTCGGCAACCAGTGCCAGTTCTTCGTCGGTCAGGGAATTCGGATGGGCCTGGTCCGCGATGGCCAGGTTCTCTTCGATGTGGGCCTTCTCATTCATTCCGGAAAGCACCACCGTAACCTCGGGACGATTCCAAACCCAGCGCAGGGCCCATTCCACAGGGGTGCGTTGGGTGGCGGCTCTTTGCCAGATGGCATCCACCTCCGCAGGCGGGGTGGACAGCCCCAGGTTGCCGCCCCGAAGCGGCTCCATGATCACCACGCCCAGGCCCCTGGCGGCCGCATATTCCAGGCCTTCTGTGCCGGCCTGGTTTTTTTCATCCAGGAAATTGTACTGGATCTGGCAGAATTCCCAGGGATAGGCATCCACGATCCGTTTGAAATCGTCGAGCTTGCCGTGGAAGGAGAATCCGGCATTGACAATGCGGCCGTCGGCTTTGGCCTTGTCCAGGAAGTTCGTTACACCAAGGGGGTCCAGTTTATCCCAGATGTCCCCCGCAAGGGCGTGGAGCAGGTAGTAGTCGATGCGGTTTGTCCGGATTTTTTCCAGCTGAGCATTAAGATAAGTATCCATGTCCGCGCGGCTCTTGATCATCCAGGAGGGCAGCTTGGTGGCGATTTTGACCTTGTCCCGGTAGCCGTCGGAAAGGGCGCGTCCCAGAACGGTTTCGCTCTCGCCGGCATGATAGGGCCAGGCCGTATCCAGATAGTTGACGCCCTTGTCGATGGCGTCGCGGATCTGGCGGATGGCCCGGGGTTCGTCGATTTTTCCCATTTTGGTTACAGGCAGGCGCATCAGGCCGAACCCCAGAGTGGAGAGTTTGTCTCCGGTTTTGGGTATGTTGCGGTAGAGCATGTCGATCTCCTTGTATTCTTTTTGTTTTGATCTATCCCCCCATGCTGGGGGGCCTGATCTGGTTTCCCGCAGCGGAGTGTTCTTACTGAAATGATTTCTTCATTTTCTGTCGCGTGACAGAAAACGAAGCAAAAGAGCACGCCCGTGTCCCGCGGTGCTTCGCACTGCCCTGCGCGTCGTCGGTGCGGCCGGAGCGCGCGGAAACTCGCCCGCCTTCGCATTGGCTATGGCGGACTCAGACAGTCCGCGCGCTTTTTCCCGCCCGCCCCGCCGATGCTCGGCGCGGGACAATGGGAAAACCAAAATCAAAAGATACAATCTAAATATAGTCTTTCCGCGAGGGGGGTACCTGAAGTCTGCCGATATACACGTTAATTTCCTATTCTTTTTCCGGAGACGTTCCGAATTTTTGCCAGGCCTCTTCTTCCACCCGGCGGATAATCTGACGGAGCGGTATGCCGGTTTCTTCGGCAATGCGGCGGCAGTCTTCATATTCCGCCGATATGTGCAGGATGACGCCGGATTGGTCCTGGGCGATCTTCACGGCCGCAGCGGCCCGCTTTCCCCCGATGGAAATAGCCACCTGGTCCATGCGGCGGTCGGCCGTAAAACGATGCCGGGTCGGGAGGACCCGTATGCCGAGCGATCCGGTTTCCCGCATGATCTCTTTGGCGAGGCGGGCTGTATGCTCCCGGGACGTGATCACCTTGATGATGTGGCCGGAGCGCCCCTTTTTCATGACCGCCGGGATCATGGCCACGTCCCGCGCGCCCAGGCCCAGGAGCCGGTCGAAGAGGTTGCCGAGCACCTCGCCGGTCACGTCATCGACGTTGGTCTCCAGCACTTCGACAATGTCGGTGGACAGATGGGGGCCGGTATCCATGAGCAGGGTTCGCAGTACGTTGGGCGAGGCGGTATCCGCGTCGCCGGCCCCGTAGCCGGTGGCGAGGACGCGTCCGGCCGGCAGGTGTTCGATGGGTTTGGCAAACCAGGCCAGCAGGGCGGCTCCGGTGGGGGTCAGCAATTCCCGGTTGCCCGCGCCGTAAAATGGCAATTCACTTTTGCGAAGGATTTCGAGGGTGGCCGGCGCCGGGACCGGCATCAGGCCGTGGGCCGCCTTGACGTTGCCGCCGCCCACGTTGATGGGCATGCAGAGGGTGGCGTCCGCGCCGATGTCGTGGACGGCCGTGCAGGCCCCGATCACATCGGCCAGAGCATCGTTCTGGCCTACTTCGTGGAAGTGAAGGCTTTCAAGGGGCTGGCCGTGGACAGCAGACTCGGCCGCCGCCATGATGGCAAATACGCCCAGGGCACTTTCTTCGACCTCCTTTGACAGGCCGGCCCTTTTGATGACAGCGATAAGGTCATGGTAGTGCCGTGAATGGGTCTCGTGGCGAACCTCGATGTGGACGTCGATTGCGGCAATGCCCTGTTTGTCGGCTTTGTCGACGATGACGGCGACATCCACCGCCGATTCGATGGCGCGGCACACCTTTTCCCGGTCCGCTCCGAGCCCGATCAGGCTTCCCAGGATCATGTCTCCGGCGGCACCGGAGAAAGGTTCCAATATCAGTGTTTTCATCCGGATATCCTCAAGGGTTTTGTCGGGCCGCGGCAACCGTGTTGGCGATGCGGGCGGCAAACGCCCCGGCAACGAACCCGGCATCGATATTGACCACCGAAAGAACGGAGCAGGATTGCAGCATGGAAAGCAGCGCGGCTTCGCCCGCGCCGCCCGCGCCGTATCCGGTGGAGACCGGCAGGCCGATTACGGGCACGTCCAGCAGGCCGGAAACCACGGTCGGCAGGGTTCCCTCCCGGCCGGCGGCCACCACTACTGCGTCCGGTTTTTTTTCCTCCAGCCGGGGCATCTCGCCCATCAACCGGTGCAGGCCGGCCACGCCCACGTCGTAAATGGCCAGCGTCTCGCAGCCCATTTCAGAGGCCACCAGGCGGGCTTCTTCGGCCACGTCGATGTCGGCCGTGCCTGCCGTCATGATGGCCACAACGCCTCCCGTGCGGGGGGCGGGCGTCCCGTCATGGACAACGGCCGCCGTGGAATGCAGGCTCCATTCCAGCGCTTGGGGACTGAAACGGGCAATCAACGCATCCCGGTGCGGCTCTCCCAACCGTGTAATCAGTACCCGGCCCGCGGCACCCATCTGGGTTTCCGCTATTTTAACAACATCTTCCGGGGTTTTGCCCTCGGCCAGAATCGCCTCCATGATGCCGGTGCGGTGCTTGCGGAAAACATCGACCTTGGCGATATCCGCGACCGGCACATAGCCGGCCGAACGGATTTGCGCTTCGGCCGTGTCCAGATCGGTTTCGTTGTTTTTGAAACGGTTCAGTATGGTTTTCAGGTCCATTTTGCCCCTTTAGCGGTTTTGTCAGGATAAAATAATTTAAATTGCCCTGATTCGGTATGGGACGTCAACAGCGATAAGCAGGTTCGGTTAAAGTCTTGGCCCCTATTCGTTCGATGACGACCGGTGTCACGTCGTAGTTCCGGTCCGATGGCGTCGTTGCATATTGCTATTGTCGATTAGAGACGCGTTTCTGTACGCGTCCCTGTCAATGCCGGAACCGTCCGTTTTTCAAAAATTCAATGGTCTGATCGGCCACTTCATGATCGTAGCGCATCATGGAATGGCTCACGTCGATGGCGATAAAATCGGCCATATTGGGCAGGCGGGTCGAGGCCACCGTTACCAGGCCGTCGTTGGGTTCCTCGAATAGGGCATCGCTGATCCACATGCCGTTGGAACCGGCGATGATGCCGGCCCTGAAGGGAGGCCGTGGCAATTGCGCCGGCAGGCTGTTAGCGGTTGTGCCCAGGGACAGAGTGGTCGCCCCCAGGATCGGCAGCCACCAGCTGTCCCGGAAATGATCCACCAGCTCAGAGCCCGCGTTGGGTGTCCCGATCATGACCACCTGACCCAGCCGGTCCATCATCGCGGCATTTTCCGGGTTCGCAAAATAAGACCGTATGAGAAGGCCGCCCAGGGAATGGCCCACGAAGTGAACCCTGGCTTTGTCCCGGCAGCACGCATTGATTTGCATCGCCGCCGCATCGATGACCTCTGCCGGCGTGGTGCCCAGAGAAGGATAATCCAGCGCGAGGACATCGTAACCGGCCTTTTCGATCCGAGCTTCCAGCAGCCACATGGAGACGGCGCTGCGGCCCAGTCCGTGGATCAGGACGACGGTTTCCCTGTCTGCCGCCGATGGGTTCGGATGGCGGTTGGCGGTGCAGCCGATTATCAACACAAAGACCAGCAGCCCTGTTATGATGTAACGTAATTTCATCGTACGGTTTCGGCTAACGCTTCAATCGGCGGTGTCATTGTCTGTCGCCACCATATTTTTAAATGAACGATCATTTATAAATTGCCTAAATTTTTATAGTTTGATGGCGTCCCAAGCCATCGTAAAGGCGGTTTCAATGTCGTTTTCGGTCAATTCGAACTCCTGGCACAGGCGCGGATTGGCCAGATAGGAAACCGGGTGAAAGAGGAACGCCGTAAGAATGTGGCGATCCACCGGTTTGATGATTTTCTGTTCGATGCCCCGTTGCATCACATTGGTGAGGGGCACGAAATACTGTTCCACCGCATGGCGGTCCACCAGGGCGCTGTAGGGCGAATTGGCGAACTGCTCCATGAATTTATAGTATTCCAGGTTGCTGGAAACATATCTGAAAATGCTGTGCCAGACATTTTTCAGGATATCCCTGATGGGCAGGGTATCGTCCATATCGGCCAGGATCGTCTGGCTCAAATCCAGTTTGAGATCGATATAGGTCGAAACCAGGAGATCCTCTTTGTTTTTGTAATAGACATACAAGGTGGCCGGCGAGACCCTGGCCTCTTTGGCGATCTTGGATACTGAGCTGGCAACGAAGCCGATATCGTTGACCAATTTGATCGTGGCCTGGAACAGGGCCTCTTTTTTTTCATCATCCTTGGTTCGCATGGTTTCTAAAATAAACGAACGTTCATTATTGTCAAGTGGTTTTTCTCTAATTTGAAAATATTCAGAAGCCATCTCAAAATCAGGATTTTCGTCCGAGATCAAGGCGAGGCCGAGTGTCAACCTGCAGGCATACTGAAGTATGTCGAGGACTTGAGACGAGTTCTCAACGCCGATATCGGTCGAAAAGGCTTTTTTGCGATGGCTTCTAAAATAGTTTGCTGCCGATCTTGGCCCCAACCGCGGGGGAGACAAAGGTGGCTTCGCCGCTCTCGGCCTTGGGGTATTGGACGCCGAGAACGAGGACCTCCGAGGTCACGGGCCCCATCTGCCGGGGGGCGAAGTTCAGGACGCCCAGCACCAGCCGGTCTTTTACCTCTTCCGGGGGGTGCCGGGTAAAGCGGCCGTAGCTGACCTTCTGGCCGAACTTGCCGAAATCGATGGTCATTTTGTAGGTGGGTTTGTGGGTGCGGTTTTCAGGCTGGACGTCGGTAATTCTTCCCACGCGGATATCCAGTTTGTCGAAGGAGTCCTCGAAAGCGACGATGGGTTTGGGATCTCTGGCCATTCTTGTTTTCCTTTGTATATCCAGTTATTCACCACAGAATGCCGGTCATCTCGACGGCCGTATATATCAGAAAGCTGGACAGAGTGCCGATCAAATTTCGGAACAAGCCATTGTACCGCTTCAGTTTGATTGTAGCGGCATCGGTGCGGATCGGCAAGTTGCTCTGATATTGATCTAAGTTGGCCTATTCTGGTAAAGAATCAGGAGCTAAGCTACCGATCCAGATTGTTTTTTTTCGAAAGTGCTTTCTTCATTTGCGGCAATCGCGTCCAATCCTAACCCGAATACATAAGGATACTTCTGTCATGCGACCCATTAATCGCCCCTTCTTGGTGATCGTTCTTTGCATATTGATGGCCGCGGGCTATTTGTTCTGGACACGCCATGCCGATGAAAACCGGCGTGTGGAAAGCTATACCCGCGAAATCTCGCCGCGCGGTAACCTGGCGGATTTTGAACAAACCACCATCACGATCTTCAACGCGGCCGCGCCATCGGTGGTCTACATTTTTACCGAAAATGCCGTCTCGGGGTTCTTCGGGGCACGGGAGGTCCGCCAGGGCGCCGGCTCCGGCTTTCTTTGGGACCGCGAGGGGCATGTGGTGACGAATTTTCATGTTATCGAGGGTGCCCGGAGGATCCAGGTGCGCCTGGACAGCGGTGAGGCCATCGATGCCACCTTTGTGGGCGGTGCGCCGGATTACGACCTGGCGGTCGTTCGGCTGCGGCGCGTACCCGCCAGCATCCAGCCGATTCCGGTGGGCTCTTCGGTCAATCTCCAGGTGGGGCAGACCGTGCTGGCCATCGGCAACCCCTTCGGCCTTTCCCGGACGTTGACCACCGGTGTGATCAGCGCCCTTGACCGACGACTGCCCACGGCCACCGGAAGGGAAGTGATCGGTGCCATTCAGACGGACGCGGCCATCAATCCGGGCAACTCCGGCGGTCCGCTGATCGACTCGAGCGGACGGCTCATCGGGGTCAACACCGCCATCATTTCCGGCTCCGGCAGTTCGGCCGGCATCGGCTTTGCCGTCCCCGTGGACGTGGTCAACAAGGTGGTGCCGCAGCTCATCGCCAAGGGCAAATACCCCCGGCCGGGCATCGGCATCATGGTGCTGGATGAAGAAACCACCGCCAGCCTCGGCGTGGTCGGGATTGTCATCGAACGCGTGGCGCCGGGGTCCGAAGCCGAACGGGCCGGCCTGGAAGGCATCGACTACCGCCAGCGTGTCCTGGGGGATGTGATCATCGCGGTAAACGGTGTATCGACTGCCAGCATGGAAGATTTCGTGCGCGCGCTGCAGACCCTGGAAATCGGCCAGACGGTGCGCCTCAAGGTGCAGCGGGGAGACCAGGTGCGCGAGGTGGACGTGACCCTTATGGACATATCGTGATTCTACTCAGCCGTATTTGACGAGAAGAATCCCACCAAGCTGACCACCAGTTCGGCCATGAAATCGAAATCCAGCGTTTCCATGGTGTCGGAGGGCAGGTGATAATGGGGGTTCCGGAAGTAGGCCGAATCCGTCACCATGACGGCCCGGTAGCCTTCGCTCCAGAAAGAGGCGTGGTCGCTGAGGCGGACCGACGGCATGATCCAGCCGTTGAACGGCACGGTCAGCGTCACCACCGGCAGATGGGGATTGCGCTGGAAGCGGGTGCAGAGCCTGCGGGTCAATCCGGATGATTTTTGATTCCCCACAATGCCGATGAAGTTGCCTTCCTCAGGATACCCGAAAAACTGCAGGGGGAAGGGATAGCGCTGGCAGCCCGGTTCATGGCAGGTATACCCCACCATTTCCAGACAGATCATACCGTCGATGGACAGGCCCGCCTGCCGGGCACGGGCGGCAAAGACCCGGCTGCCCATGTATCGGGTGCCGTATACTGGCGGCTCTTCCAGGGTAAAGGCCACGAACGTGATGGTCGGTCCGTTTTTGGTTTGGCCGCTTGCATGCGTTACCGCCCGTGCGGTCTCCAGAAGAACGGCCACGGCGCTGGCATTGTCGTCGGCCCCCACTGTGCCGCTTACGGAATCATAATGGGCGCCCAGGACGTAATGCCCCGAAGGGCGGCCTGACGGTCGATACCTGGCAACAATGTTGGTGACCGGATAATCCTTGTAGCGGTAAGACTGCCGCTGCACCTCGAGGTCGAATGCCTCTAATTGTGATTGGACATAGGCGGCGGCCAATTCGATATGCTCCGGTACGCGCACGCTGCGTTCGCCGATGGTGCGGGTCAGCGTGGTCAAATGATCGTGTAACCGGTCGGTGATCATCTGCTTGTCCATCCGGGGCGCTCCCTCCTGCATCGTCGATTGACCCGCGAGATCACCCACGGATGCCAAAGCCAATGGTACAGCCCAAAACACCATGGAAAGGATAACGTTTTGCCGGCGGCGAGGTTGCATTCATAATTGGAACACCGCTTTGCAAAAAATTCAAGCTGAGACTGGATGGTGCGTATGATCAAATGATTTGACAAGCGGGCGGGCTTTCGATATATGTTGTCACTATTAAGTGACAACAATAAAGGCCGAGACGTATGAATTCTCAAAAAACGCCTCAAACCGCCCGAAATAGAGAAGAGACCCGCCGCCGCCTTATTCAGGCCGTCGGCACGCTTTTGTCGGAACACGGCTTCACCGCCCTGGGGGTCAATGCCGTGGCCCGCCAGGCCGGTGTCGACAAGGTTTTGATTTACCGGTACTTCGGAGGCTTGGCCGGGCTGATGGGCGCCTTCGGGCGCGAAGGTGATTTTTGGCCGTCGGTGGACGAGCTGGCCGGAGGCGACATTGAGACCTTCGCGCAATTGCCTCTGGAAGAGAAAGTTACGCGGTTTGCTTATCATTTTGTCGACGCCATCCAGCGGCGTCCGCTGACCCAGGAAATCATGGCCTGGGAGATGGTGGAGCGCAACGACCTGACCGTGGAACTGGAAACGATTCGCGAAACCATGATGCTGCGATTCATTGAAATGTTTTTCCCTGAAATGCAGAAGCGGATCGACATGCAGGCCCTGAGCGCGATTTTCGGGGCGGCCATCAGCTACCTGGTGTGCCGGTCGCGGCACATTCGCTATTACAGCGGTGTGGATCTGCAATCCGAAGCCGGCTGGGAGCGCCTGAAGAAGGCCATGGGGCTCATTGTCCGGGGGATTATGGCGCAACTGAATTGAAGCAAAAATTTTTAACCAAAATGTCACCGGTCGGTGATATAAGGAGGTCGGTATGCAAATACATCGCAGAGATTTTTTGAAAAGGGGATTGGCCGCGGGAGCACTGCTCAGCAGTGCCGGTGCGCTATGGACCTCCTGCAGCGGCATTCGGCGGGACGATTTGCACACGGCGCCGGTGGCGGACAGGACCCTTGCGGGTCTGTCGAAGCGTCACATGGCGATCCTGGAATACGCGTCTTTAGCCCCGAGCGGGCACAACAGCCAGCCCTGGGTCGTCAGGGTGGTTCGCCCGAACCAGTGGATCATCGCGGCGGATCCGGCCCGTCGCCTGCCGGCAGTGGATCCCACCAACCGGGAACTCATGCTGTCCCTGGGGGCTTTCGCGGAGAATCTGTCCCTGGCGGCGGGAACCTTCGGTCTCAGGGCCCACATGAACGTCATGGCGACAACAAGCGCGGATCGGGATGTCATTGCCGTGCGCTTGGAGGAATTCAAGGTAGTGGATTATCCGTTGGTGCGCATGCGCCAGCGGATGACGGCCAAGCACGGGTACCGCCCGGATGAAATCAAATCCGAAGACGTTGCGGCGTTGTCCGCCCCATTGAAAGATCGCCTCTTTTACTTCCCCCGGGGGACGACGCACGCCCGCTGCATCGAGGATAGCGTCGTGGAAAATTTTCGAATCCAGTCCAGGCGGGACGCGGCCCAGGAAGAATTGGTCCGGTGGCTGCGGCTGAACAATGCCGAGGCCGAACAGCAGCGCGACGGTTTGACGACGGAAAGCATGGAGATCAGCGGGCTCAAGGGCTGGTTCGTGCGCAATTTCGTCAACAAGGCGGATTTTTTGAAGGCCGGCTATCGGCGCCAGGGGGCCGATCTGACGGCAGAACTGGCCCAGCAGGGCGGGGGCTGGTTCATCCTAACGAGCCGCGGTAATACCGTGGCCGACTGGATCGACACGGGCAGGCGATTCGAACGCCTGGCCCTGATGGCCCGTGAACGCCGCATTGCCATCCAGCCCATGACCCAATGCCTGGAAGAAAAACAGGGGCGGCAGCAGTTTGCCTTAAACCATGGCAGCGCTATCTTTCCCCAGTTCGTCCTGCGGGTGGGGTATCTATCGTCCTACCCGGAACCGGTGAGCCTGCGGCGACCCGTGAGTTGGTTCGTAAAAGCCGGATAAATGGCATGGGGCGGAGGGGGACTTTTAACCCGGATATTTCATGAAATGTTCCGGTTAGATGACGCGGATCGTTTTCCATTTGCCCTGCCGGAAGCGCCAGAAGGATACCGCGAAAAGCGATAGCACATACAGGGTCAGCACCCCCCAGCAGGCGTAGAGCCCTCCGTCCGTGTAGACGGTGATAAGGATCAGCGGCAGGACCATGACGAAGAGGGTGGCCAGGCCGATGCTCCACATGATGAAGCGGGTGTCGCCGGCCCCCTTCAGCACCCCTATGAAGGTAAAATACATGGCGTCGAAAGCGATGAACAACGCCATGATCCGCATCACCACAATCCCCATTTCCATGAGTTGCGAATAGGCGGCACTGCCGCTTTGGGCTGTGATGAAGATGGTGAGTATCCACTGGGGCGCCAGACCTAAGAACAGTCCGAGGACGATGGTGTAAGTCAGCAGCACGGCGATGGTTTGGCGGGTAAAGCGCAGGGCATCGTTTACGTCATTGCGGCCCAGGGCTTGGCCCACCAGGGTGGACAAGCCCATGGAAAACCCGAAGGCCGGCATGAAGGCAACGGACTCGATCGAAAGGGCGATGTTGCTTACAGCCAGCTCTATCTTGCCCAGCCGACCCACCCAGAAGACAAAAAAGGTGAAGGCCAGCACATCCATGGTGAACTGCAGGGCGGCCGGCATGCCTTTGCGGATGATACGCCCCAACAATTCCCTGTCCAACCCGCGTCCCGACCACATGGCGTAAAGGCGTTCGTTGTTGCGGTCGAAAATCAGCCAGGCATAGAGGAAGGCGATCAGGGCCCAGCTGCACACCGTGGCGATCCCGGCGCCGCGAATGCCCATCTCCGGAAAGAACCACACGCCGTTGATCAGGGCATAGTCCAGCGGGATATTGAAGGCCATGCCGACCATGTTGATCAGCATCACCGGACGGGTTTTGCCCCGACCCGTAAAGAAGCTGGCCAGACAAGTGCCCAGCACGTTAAGCCCGCCCCCTATACATAGGATCCGAAAGTAGATCCGTTCCAGTGCCTGCACTTCCGGCGGATGCCCGCCCAGCCGGAAAATCGGATGGGCTGCGTAGGACAAGCACACCAGGATGACGGCCGCCGCCATTGTAAAGTAGACCCCCTGCCACATGCAGGGACCGATGCGCCGGTGGGAGCCGGCCCCGGTGTACTGGGCCACGAAAACGTTCAAATAAGTGGTGACGCCGGTGAAAAAGGTCAGCATCAGAAAGGCCGCTATCCCGGCGGGCAGCGCGGCGGCAATGGCATCGATGGCATAGTTGGCCAAAAACACCCGGTCGGTAAATTCCATGACCGTGGTGGCCGCCATGGACAGCACCAGGGGGAAACTGACCGAAAACAAGGCGTTGTAGCTGGTGGCGCGGAAATTCATAAACGACCTGATACCCGTCTTTTTTGATTCTCCCAACCCGGAAATTTCATGAATTATTGGGGTTAAGGAATGTCGAAATTACGATTGGATTTTGGCCGCTAAAAAACCGGAGGCTATTATGCGCCGATCGATGATTCACGGAAGCTGGCTTTACTACAGCTATCCCACTGGATGCAATAAGATTGCGCACGGAGGCTTCATGGGAAATTTTGGCCTGTCAATGGCCTAAACCGCATCGAAAAAGACGGTTCCCGGCATAAAAAGACCGGTGATTTACCGGTCATGACTTGAAGCCGGGGAACTCGGTTATTATTCTTTAAGCTAACTTGCCCTGTAGGCAACGTCACAGCCGACCGCGCGGGTGCCCGTGTGCCCCTATCCTTATATTGAAAACCGACAACGTTCACATGCAAAGCCCGGTTTAACCGGACGAGGAGAACCGTATGGACATTTCCACAACGTATTTAGGCCTGAAGCTCAACAGCCCCCTGATCGCCGGCAGCTCCGGTTTGACCGGATCGGTCGACAAAATCAAGGAAATGGCGCGCCACGGTGCGGGTGCGGTGGTGCTCAAATCCCTTTTCGAGGAAGAGATCTATTTCGAACAGGAAGACATCCTCAAGGAAGCGGAAGCCGACGGGGTGAATCTGGACCAGTTCGACTATTACGATTTTCATCTCAAGGGCAAGAAGGTCGATCGGTATATGTCCCTGATCGAGGGGGCCAAAAAAGCGGTCGATATCCCGGTCATCGCCAGCATCAACTGCCTCTACTCCCATGAGTGGACCGCGTTCGCTAAACAGCTCGAATCCGCCGGCGCCGATGCGCTGGAGCTGAACATGTTTTTCCTGCCCTCGGATTTCAAGCGCTCGGCCCGGGACCAGGAAGCCGCCTATTTCGAGATCGTCGATAAAATCCTGGAGACCGCCTCTGTCCCGGTGGCGCTAAAGATCAGCTATTACTTCTCCAATCTGGGGCCCATGATCCAACGCCTGTCCCGCACGGGGGTGGCCGGCCTGGTGCTCTTCAACCGCTTCTTCAGTCCGGATATCGATATCGACACCTTCAAGGTCAAACCGTCCTTTGTCTTCAGCACCCCGGCCGAACTGGCCCTGTCCCTGCGCTGGATCGCCATCATGGCCCAGAAGGTCGACTGTGACCTGGCCGCCTCCACCGGTGTGCACGACGGGCCGGCCCTCATCAAGCAGCTGCTGGCGGGTGCCGCCGCCGTTCAGGCGGCTTCGAGCCTTTATAAAAATGGACCGGCGCATATCGCAACCATGCTGGACAGCCTGAAAGAATGGATGCAGAAACATGAATTCAACTCCCTGGACGATTTCCGCGGCCGCATGAGCCAGGAAAAGGCCAGCAACCCGGCGGCCTACGAGCGGGCCCAGTTCATGCGCTATTTCGGGGGCGAACGGGACGTCACCTGACCCTTTCAAACCGCGGCCGGGCCACCGTTGCAGGTGTGCCGGTGCCCCGTGGAGAATGCCCATGAGATCATTTCTTATCTTCGCTATTCTGGTCCTATTCGTGGCCTGCGGCGTCCAACCGCCGGCCGGCGATTCCGTCATTGTCGACGACGAGGTGCCGGCCGAAGGCGGCTTTCGCCGCGTGACCCTGCTCGATGGCCTGGAGCACCCCTGGGCCATGACCTGGTTGCCCAATGGCGACCTGCTGATTACCGAAAGGCCGGGTCGCCTGCGGCTGGTCAGCGCCGGGAGACTCCAAGCGGCGCCGGTGGCCGGCGTTCCCGAAGTCTTTGCCATAGGTCAGGGAGGCTTGCTTGACATCCTCCTGTCCCCTAATTTTGCGGACAATCGCAGGGTGTTTTTCACCTACGCCCACGGCAGCGATGACGCCAACCGCACCCGGGTGGCCAGGGCCACCTTCACGGGAAAGGCCCTCTCCGACTGGCAGGACATCTTCGAAGTCGCCACCGTCAAATCCGGGGGACAGCATTTCGGCTCCCGGTTGGCCTGGCTGCCGGACGGTACCCTGCTGGTGTCCATCGGCGACGGCGGCAATCCCCCGGTGCGCCTGGACGGCGACTGGATTCGCAAACAGGCCCAGAACAAGGCCAGCCACCTGGGCAAGATCGTGCGCATCGACGCCGACGGCGCCATACCGGCGGACAACCCCTTTGCCGGCGACCCGCCGGCCGATCCCGCGGTCTGGAGCTACGGACATCGCAACATTCAGGGCCTCGTCTTCGATCCCCTGCGCAACACCGTCTGGGCCTCCGAACACGGGGCCCGGGGAGGCGACGAGCTCAACCGCCTCACGGCCGGCGGCAATTTCGGATGGCCGGCGGCCACCTACAGCCGGGAATATCTGGGGGGCTTGCGCATATCGGAGCATACCAGCATACCCGGCATGGTGGATCCTCTCGTGGTATGGATGAAAGCCATCGCGCCGTCCGGGCTGGCCGTCTACACCGGCGAACGTTTCCCACGGTGGCGCGGGGATCTTTTCGTGGGGGGCCTGCAATCCGAAGACGTTCGCCGCATCGACCTGGACGCTGACGGACGCGTGCTGGGCCAGACTTCGTTGCCCATCGGCCAGCGGGTGCGTGACGTGCGCCAGGGGCCGGATGGGCTGCTTTATGTTCTCACTGACGAGACCGACGGCCGGCTCATTCGCCTGGAACCTTCCGGGGATAGCGAATGAGTTCCTGCTGGGCGCCACCAGGGCATGTGAACGGAGGATGCGTGGTATGGTAGAATGCTTGCCGATCGATGAAGGTTGCGCCGCCGTCCCCGAACCAACCCCATCCGTGGAGCAATGACCATGGTGAAAATCGTCGAAGTCGGTCCCCGGGACGGGCTGCAAAATGAAACCGCCGCTGTGCCCACGGATGCCAAGGTGTCATTCGTGGATGCCCTTTCGGCAACAGGGGTGAGCGAAATCGAGGTCAGCGCCTTTGTCTCGCCCCGCAAGGTCCCGCAGCTCGGCGATGCCGCGGATGTCTTCCGCCGGATTCACCGCGAGGAAGGGGTGGTCTATTCCGCTCTCGTTCCCAACCTGCAAGGGTTGGACGGCGCCTTTGCCGCCCGGGTCGACAAGGTCGCCGTTTTCACTGCCGTCAGTGAAACCTTCAACCGCCGAAACATCAATACGTCCGTGGCGGGGTCCCTGCAGCGCTTCCGGCCAGTGGTAAAAGGGGCTAAACAGGAGGGGCTTCCGGTGCGGGGATACCTCTCGACGGCTTTCTGGTGCGCCTTTGAAGGCCAAATCGCGCCGGAAGCCGCCGTGGACCTGGCGGAAAGACTTGTGGACATGGGGGTCGACGAAGTGTCGATTTCCGACACCATCGGCAAAGCAACGCCGGACGAGGTCGCGCGCCTGCTGGATAGATTGTTGCCCAAAATTCCGGCCGACCGCATTGCCGTGCATTTTCACGATACCTATGGTCGTGGCGTGGTGAACACCCTGCGATCCTGGGAGTTCGGGATCCGGACGTTCGATGCCAGCGTCGGGGGGATTGGCGGCTGCCCCTTTGCCCCGGGCGCCACAGGCAATGTGGCCACCGAAGCTGTCGTGACCGCTTTGATGAAAAAGGGGGCTGAGATGGTCGTCAATATCGAAAAACTCGGCCTTGCCCGGAATCGCATGGATGAATTCCTGCGGGCTGACCGCCGCACGTTGCCGGATCGCGAATCCCAGGCCTGTGCTGTATGCGAACACTTTACCGGTGAGGGTTGCTGCCGGCAGGTCGCTGCGCCGGCATAAGGCCCCGTCGGCGAGCAATCCGGCCGACAGTGAACGGGCCCGGTGCGTGTGCTATCAGTCCGAATAGTTCTTCAGGCGTATCCAATCCCCTTCTCCAATAGCCTGCCCGACGCCTCCCGTCCCATGGAAGCGCGTTTTCCTCTCATTGTTGCCTATACTTACCCGTCGATAAGATAAATTTCATGGTGCGAAAATCAATTACTTATGACAGGTCTTGTCAAATTGTCACGAATATGGTTTTATATATCTTTCTATAATCATTGTATTTTCTGTATTTGACCGTTTCATTTGAAACTATTGGGCTAGAATGCCGTTACGCGGTAAATATTTCTAGAACCATTACCTTAGCTAGACACGGAGCTCCGGAATGAATCAGGCTGCGGAAGGGTTGGCCGAGGCCTCAGAATCACGTAACGCCCTGACCGAAATCGATCAATTTCGCGATACGTTGATGCGAAACCTCCTATTGATCATCGGTGGTTTGGCACCGTGCGTATTAATCATCTCTTCATTTCGAAGTGCTATCATTGAGGGGCAAACGTGGCTGTTGACCGGTCAATCCGTTGGCTGTTTATTACTCGTTTGGGCCGCGTGGCAGCGCCGGCAACTATCTTCCTGGTTTTGCGGATGCCTGTTGGCCGTGATTTTTATCGGATTTGGAATGACAGGCCTCTTGTTTCTGGGTATCAGCGGCATGGGGGTCTTTTTTTTAATTTGCGCACAACTGCTCGCTACTTTGGGGGGCGGGACGCGGGCCGGGTTGGTTGTCCTCATGGTCAACCTGGCCGTTTTCCTCTTGATTGGTTTTGCCGTCAACCAGCAGTGGTTGCATTTTGCGGTTGATTTCAACCGGTACAACACCTCGGCTGCCGCCTGGATTACCGCCCTGGTCACCGTCGCTGCCATCATGTTGCTGATATGGATGGGAATTGAGCGTTTTTTTGGTTTTATGGCCGGGGTTATCGTTACGTTGGCTCGAAAGTCTTCCGAACTCAGCCTTTCCAACCAAAGGCTGCAAAATGAGATCCGTGACCGCCGACGGGCCGAAAAGGAAATTATCAGCCTTGCCCAGGATCTTGAACAGGCCCGCAAAATGGAGATTATTGGAACGATGGCCGGCGGGGTGGCCCATGATCTCAACAATGTTTTGAGTGCGATAACCGGTTATCCGGAATATCTGCTGGGGTTGGTTGACAAGGACAGCGAGCTGTACGAACCGTTGATGATGATCAAACAATCGGGACAAAAGGCGGCCACGATGGCCCAAGATTTGCTGATGCTGGCCCGGCGGGGGGTTCGGGTGGAGCAAGATTGCGATCTAAATGCGCTGATCGCTGATTATCTCGACAGCCCGGAGCATCGCAGGCTGGTTTCCTTCCACCCGGATGTCCACATCGAAACCTGCCTCGCCTCTGATTTGCCTGCCCTCAAGGGATCGCCTATCCATTTGGAGAAAGTGATCATGAACCTGGTTTCGAACGCCGCTGAGGCGATGCCGGATGGCGGACGGATAAGCATTGCGACCGCCAACCGTATTGCCGATGAAGGGAGCAAACCGGTCATCGGCCGCATGGCGGGAGACGGCGTCGTGCTGGAGGTGGCCGACAATGGGGTCGGTATGACAGATGAAGAGATCGGCAAAATTTTCGAGCCGTTTTTCAGCACCAAGACAATGGGCCGTAGCGGCACCGGATTGGGAATGACAGTGGTGTTGAGTGCGGTTCAGGATCATCATGGCGCCATCGATGTCCATAGCGTTGCAAAGCAGGGGACGCGGTTTACCGTGTTCTTCCCGGCCAGCCCCTGCAAAGCGCGCAAGCCCCCCCGAAGAAGCCCCCCCGCCCGTGGCGATCTGTCCCTTCCAGAGGCTTCTATCCCGAATATTTCATGAAATATTCGGGTTAAGGCTTATTTCAGCCAAAGGTCTGCCTCGGAACGGACTACGCTTTGGGGCGGCCGCTGTCCCGCCCCCTGAGATAAGTCACCACGACGCCAAAGGCCGCCACGGCAGCGCCGGCCAGCATGGCTTTCTGAAACGCCGCCAGGAAAGCCGACTCCAGGGCCGGCGTGTAGATCTTCAGGTCCTGCCCGTTGTTCAGGCTGCGGAAGGTGCTGTTGAAAATCAGGCCGGCCGTGGCCACACCGATCACCATTCCCAGGTTGCGTGCCGTTGCCACACTGCCGGAGGCAATCCCCCTGTGCCGGGGCGGCACGGCGCTCATGGCGGCGGCACTGTTGGGGGAGACGAAAACCGCGATGCTCATCCCGACCAGGGCAAGGCGCCAGGCCATGTCCATGGTGGTGGCCTGGGCGGGAAGGCGCGCAAGCAGGAACAGGGCCACGGCCATCATGGCCATGCCCAGGGTGCATAGCAGGCGCGATCCCATCCGGTCCCAGAGGGCACCGGCCAGCGGCGCGATAAAGAACAGAAAGACAAAGGGAATCATCATGGTGGCGCCGACCCGTTGCATGGAAAAGCCGAGAGGATGCACCATGTAGAAGGGCATGAGGAAGGTAATGAAGAAAAGACCGATAAACAAAATCACCGCCGCCGCCACCGGGAGGATGAAAAGCCTGATTTTAAGCAGGGCGGGGTCGAAAACGGGATGGGCATTCCGCTTTTCGACATGCACGAGCCCGGCGGCACTGGCAATGAAAAAAAACGCGGCCAGGCCCATCTTTGGGGAGGTCGCCCCCCATGTGGTGAAGTGGCTCAGGCCTGTGATCAGGGCGCTGAAGCAGACCGCCAGCAGCAGGGCGCCCATCCAGTCCAGGGGCTCATGGCGTTTGACCGGCGGCATGCGCGGCAGGATGCGCAGGGCGGCCACCGTGACCACCATGCCGATGGGCACGTTGATATAGAAAATGACCCGCCAGGAAAAATGCTGCAGAATCAGGCCGCCCAGCGCCGGGCCGGTGGTCAGGCCGGCCGCCACCACCATGCCGACCATGCCCAGGGCACGCCCCCGCTCGGCCAGGGGAAAGGCGTCCACCACCAGAGCCGGGGAGCAGGCCATGAGCATGGCCGCGCCGGCTCCTTGCAAGGCTCGGGAGGCGATAAGCCCCGGCGCGCCGCCTGCCATGCCGCAAAGCAGTGAGCCGGCGGAAAAAATAAGGAACCCTCCGCAGTACACCAGCCGCCGCCCCCGGATATCGCTGAGCCGGCCGAAGGTCAGCAGAAGCGAGGAAACTGTCAGGAGATAGATCATGGGCACCCATTCGATCACCCTCAGTGTTGCCTCGAAATCGGCCATGATGGATGGCAGGGCGATATTGACGATGCTCGAGTCCAGGGTGGACATGAACACGCCGGCGGCCACCAGGAAGAATACCAGCCATTTGTGCGGACAATAGGTCCCCATGTCGTTTGCGGTCCTTACCGGGCTTTGGCGGGTCCGCATCTCCGGGAGCAGATCCGAAAAGATCCCGGAAACGGTCGGTCTCGTCATGCGGCACCGCGGCGGACGGGCACCCAATGCGCTGGGGATGGTGTCTGGAGTGAAGGTAAGGAATAGCAGCGTTTGGGCCACAAACCCGGATCCCAAAGCTTGGAGCCCCTCTGCCCCCGAATTTATGGCATGGCCGAACCCGTCTTGTCCGCGTGCCATTCCCCTGAAAACCGATGGGATCCCTCGCTGCTGCGGGCATCGATATTCCAGCTGCCGAACGCCTGGGTATTCGATAACGCCCCGGCCATTTTGCCGGTGATAGAAGCGGAACCCTCGCTCACGGTTGCCGTGCCCCTCATGCGGACATCAATTTTTCCTTCTTTAACCTGGCCCGCTATGACACCGCTCATTCGTCCACTGCCGTGCCCTCCGGCGACGTTGTCGATTTCCCCACTGAAATGGCCTTTGACCAAATAGGTGGCTTCATCTTCTTCGATTCGGGAAAAGTACAGCTTAAGATCGGCATCGACCATCCCGGTCAATTTCCCCATCCAAAGCTCACCTTCAGTACCTTGAACTTCGGATGTGGAAGCACAGCCGGACAACAAAAAGAGTGCGGAGGATGCCATGAATAGAACAAGCCATTCCAAGACCAGCATATTTTTTTTCATCCGTAACCTCCGTCAGACCCAACCGGCGCAGATTTTTCAGAAATTGAACACCTTGGCTTCCGCCGCCATGTCGATGAGATGCGGGCCGCCGTCCAATTGCATGTTCGTGAAGAAACCGGCTTCGTCCAGCTGGCGGTTTTTCGCACAAGGCGTGCAGATGCCGGTCTCGACTTCTTTTTCAACCAGGTAGGGCAGGTAATCCTGGGGACAATCGCCCGTCGTCGTCTTGATGGATAAATCGCGGGTTTTATCGGCCCACATGACGCCCTCATCGATAAAGAACATATTGACCTTGTGCCCCTTGTCATAGGCGATTTTGGCAAACTGAAAACATCGGGTGGCCGCTTCGTTGTCATCTTTGCTCAATACGAACAGAAAATTTGTCATTGAACCCTCCATGACCGACTACATTTGATGGTGAGAATTTTTGCCCGCCTGCGGTGGTGCATTCGCCATGTCATAACGGCGTTTAATCCTGCGGGCGCTGCCCTCATGGATATCCTCGTGACCGGCGCTCCGGATCAAACCGATACACAATATCCATTAAGATATATCCCAATTTCTATCCCAATAACAACCCCTTTGGGGCGGACCTGGCCGTCTGAACCGAAGATTTCAGGCGTTCGCGATCCTCATTGGAGACATCGGGGGTGCCGCTGCAGGGGGGCCAACGCAAGCTTCCGATAACGCCACCAATTGGCATCTCGGGCGCGCGCCTGTGGTGCCAATTTTTTTGCGCCTTGGAAATTGGCGCAGGGTTACAACGGACCACCTGGAGATCCTGCCGTGAATGGTGCCTGTGGCCTTGAATGTTTATATGAAAATCAATCAATGATGGCGGCGGGGGTGACCGTGAAAATTTGGCGGGCGGCCGGCATGGCGCCGGGGGCCTGACAATCCCATGCCATGGCGGGAATGTTTTCGATAATCGTGTCGGCCGCTGCGAAAGGTGATGACGGTGGATCCCAGGCGCAGGGGCCGCCCGGCTATGGACAGGCCGTATCGCTGTGTCGGTCGGTAACGGTGCCGCTTGAAACGGTCATGTCGATCGCCATGGAGGTGTCTTTTGTTGCGGTAGTGTCCGTACCTATAGGTGCGGATGACATGGGAATAGGCGATGGCCGGGCTCTTTTCGCGTTCATGGCGGGCTTCGGCCGCTTCGATACGGTTTTGGGCCGCTTCGACGTCTCTCTCGGCTGCTTCAATCCGGCGTTCCAGTTCGGCCTCCCGGCGGGCCAGTTGCTCCTCGCGTTCCCGGATTTCCGCCTGCTCCCGCTCCAGTTCCCGCTGCTGTTCGGCTGCCTGGCGAGCCTGGTGGTCATCCGTCTGAGGCGGTGTTTCGGCCGTCCGCAAGAGAAGCTTGGCCTGGGGCGGGGCCTGCACGTTGGAGATGTGCCGGACGCCTTCTTCATCGATCCAGATGTAGATGTCGGCCCACACCGGTGCCCACCGGAGGCCGACAATGAGGAAAAGGGCAAAAAAGACGATGGATCGCACGGCAACCTCCCTTCTGACATCAAGAGACTAACCATCCTGCGCCCCCGTGGCAATGTCTGTGGCGGCGGGGGTTAGAAGGTCAGACGAACAGATTCCCTAAAAGTTGACAAACAGGCCGGTTGAATAGGGTCAATCCGGATATTTCACGCGTTCGAAATGTTCATTGACAAGGCTTCAGGGGCGCCGCTGTACACCTGCTAACGCAAGCCCCTGATAACGCCGCCAATGAACATCTCGGACGCGCCCCCAGGGTGAAATTTTTCCTGCGCTTCTGGAAAACGGCGCAAATTACATACCGTCACCGGAAAATCATACCCCGAATAACGCTTATGAACGTGATCTATTGCTTAAAATTTATGGTGCAGAAAAAATTTCATGAAATATTCGGACTAAAGTGTATGGCCCCACAGGCCGATAATCCTTTCCCAGGGGAATATGCCCCTGGTCACATTGAAGGGTGCAGGGCCGCCCCTTTCAACTTGGCGCTTTGCGTTTGGCGTTTTTTTACCGCTTTCCCGTGACCAGTGGGTTGACGATTGGCTGTATTTTGAGATTCACGGGTTGCACAAAAATTTAAAAAGGAATCGAGACATGGATGAAACCAAAGCAGGCAAATACCTGACGTTTAAACTGGCCGAGGAGGATTACGGTGTCTCCCTGTTGAAGGTCCGGGAGATCATCGGCATGATGCCCATCACGAGCGTTCCGCGAACACCGGCCTTCGTCAAGGGGGTCATCAATCTGCGCGGCAAAGTGATCCCCGTGACGGACCTGCGCATGCGCTTTGACATGGATGAGATCGACTATAACGATCGAACCTGCATCATCGTGGTCGAGGTGGAAGGCCAGGACGCCAAACTCCAGATGGGCATCGTGGTGGATGCTGTAACCGAAGTCCTGCCGATCAAGGCCGAGGAGATTGAAATCCCGCCGGAATTCGGGGCCAAGGTCGATACCCACTACATCCTGGGCATGGCCAATATGGACGGGGCGGTCAAAATCCTGTTGGACATCGACCGCGTGATGACCGCGGAGGAGATTTCCGAGTTGGAAAAGGCGGCTTGATCCTCTCGCACTAGCGTCTGTAATACAAAAGTCGGGGCGGGCTATCGTTTTTAGATAGCGCGCCCCGTTTTATTTGGACGGGCGAAAATAGGGCCGGGCAGGGACAACGGGGCCGTCTTGGGCGTTCCCGTTGAAAAAACGAATGGTTTGTTGCATCCATATATAGTAGTGATCATCATAATTTCATTAAATGTTCGGGCTAACAACCAATCGGGTAACGGAGCTTTTGAAAAATGGACTATGACCGCATTGTTTCCATCCTCAAGGACAAAGTGAAGCCGGCCCTGGGATGCACCGAGCCCGTAGCCGTCGCCCTCGCTGCGGCGCGTGCCCTGGAAGAGCTGAGCGGCGAACTTCGGGCCATCGACATTCGGGTCAGTCCCAATATTTTTAAAAACGGCATGCGTGTGGGCATCCCCGGTACCCGCGAGGCCGGGATCCCCATCGCCGTGGCCCTGGCGGTTGTGTGCGGCCGGCCGGCCCTGGGGTTGGAATTGCTGCAGGAGGTGGACGAGGCCTGTATCGCTGCGGCGAAAAAGATCATTGAACGTCAGGTTATCACCGTGGGGTTGGAAGAAAATAAGGCCAACTTTTACATTCAGGCTGTCGTGAAAAGCGACCAGGGTTCTGCCCGCTGTGTGATCAAGCACCATCATACCAACATTGTTCTGGTGGAGAAAAACGGAACGATCCTTTTCCGGAATACGCCGGAGGAAGATGCGTCTCCGGACAACGACACCGTTGCGGTGGAAAAGCTCGGGGGCCTTACCATCCGGCAACTGCGCGAGATCATCGAAACAATTCCGTATGAAATGATCGCATTCCTCGAAGAGGGGGCGCAGATGAACATGCAGATGGCCCATATCGGTTTGAAGGAATCCTCCGGTCTTGGGTTGGGGGCCGGGCTGGGCAAACTCATCGAAAACGGTGACCTCGAGGATAGCCTCGTCAACAGGGTGAGGATGTTCACCGCCGCCGCCACCGATGCCCGAATGGCCGGCGTCAAGATGCCGGTCATGAGCAGTGCCGGCAGCGGCAACCACGGCATCACCGCCATTATCCCCCCACTGATGGTGTGCCGGGAGATGAACCTGGACCGGGAAAAACTGGTTCGTGCCCTGGCATTCAGCCATTTGGTGACGATTTTCATCAAAGAGTTCACCGGAAGCCTGTCACCGGTGTGCGGCTGTGCCATCGCGGCGGGGATCGGTGCTTGCGTATCCGTGGCCTGGCTGATCGGCTGCAACGACGACCAGATCGCCGGGGCCATCAACAACATGGGCGGCGACCTGGCCGGCATGGTGTGCGACGGTGCCAAGGGTGGCTGTGCGTTTAAACTGGCTACGGCTTCATCCGAGGCGATCCTTACGGCACGGCTGGCCAAAAACGATATTATCATCTCCGACGGGGAAGGCATCGTCGGCAACGGCGCCGAGACGACCATCCGAAATTTGGGCAAGCTTTGCGTCCAGGGCATGGAGAACGTGGACCGGAAGATCATTGAAGTGATGCAGGGGATGTAAACGCAACGCGGTCGACGTCAAACACCCCCGGATGCGGTAAATTGGGGCCATCGAATTTGGCGCCGCCTTCAGACCAGGTTTTTCAAAAGCGGTCCGTTCCGTTTGGGTTTGCCAACGAGTTGGGGGACAAATCGATTCAACACGAAAACCAAGGGGATGCATAGCATCAGGCTTGCCGCCGTCATGACCGAACCGACGCCAAAGATGGTCACGGCGGATCCGGAAAGATTCATGGATACCCATTTGGCGGTCGGCGGATTGATAAGGTGATAGAAAATGCCATTCAGGCACATGAGCACCAAGGTGTTCTGCCCCAGCCAGACGATGGTCGTTTGCGCCGGGGTCATGTTGGCCAGAGCAAGCACAAGGACGCACCCGGCCAATGCCGTCAGGGGGAAGAGTACCATATGCCCATGCGATGCGAAGAGGATGACAACGGCGTCATAAACGGAAAAATTAAACGGACCCGTGTTGAGCCGATAGGTCAACAGAACCGCCATAAATGCGGTAACCGCAACCGGAATCAAGACTTTTGATGAAACCGGGGCTGTAAACAGCCGTTTGCGTCGCATGTAGATCCCCGTCAAATAAAACCCGTACAGCGTGATGGCTTCATGGATGAAAAAGTAGTTCCAGCCTACGGTACGGCCCTTCAACGGATTGAATATATCCAGCTTGAGATTGAGCAGATACCCCACGACATAAAAACCGACGGCGGCAATCAGGATGTTAGCGTCGGAGGCCCTTAGATATCGAAAAGCGATATAGTGAACGATTTCGACACCAATTATCAGCAGCAGGAACCAGGAGGGGACGCAGAAGGAGGGCAGGCCGAAGACCGTGTTGATGAGGCCTTTGGTATAGCCGTCGATACTTGGCAAGGCTAAACCGAAATATTTGCCGTCGATGAAAATGGGCGGCACCATCATGACCAGGGTGAAACAGATAAAGGGCAGAAGCCGGCTGAAAAAACACCGTTTGATAAATTCGCCGACGCGCCATTCAATCACGCGCTCTTTCGCAATATACCCCGACAGAACAATGAACAGAACCATATGAAAAGAATAGATGAACTTGTATTGCTGCGCTGCTCCAGGGTTTTTCAGCAGCATCAACTCTTCGATGAAGTGGCCGTAAAAAACCAATGCCATCGCGTAAAAGCGCGCGATGTCGATGGTCAGGATTCTGTTGGTTTTTAACGCGCCACTCTTCATGCCGTGCTCATGATTCCGGGACAGGATCCGCGAACGGATTCAACAAGAAGCGATCGGTTCCGAACCAAGTATTTTGATCGTTTATCACCAACTCAGAAATATAAAAAGCCCTGCCGCAATGCGACAAGGTCCCTTTCCATTGGTTGCCTGAAATGTCGGACGATTTCGTGCGCAACGCTTTTTAGTTTCGAATCCATATCAATCAATTTGATAGTTTTAGCCTGTTATTTATCTGCAATTAGTCTCCTATTGCCAGATCCGATTCCATTCCCACCTTAATGGTCAGGAAAGAGTACAACCTTCAACGCCCACCACAAGGAGATACACCATGGAAAATACCCGCACCGAAGACTACTTCAAAGACGACAGCGACGGTCATGTGGATACGCGTAAGGCCAACCACGAATGTGAAAATCCCGACCCTCGTCTGGGATGTGATCTGGGCATCGATGTGGCAGGATAACCTGCCAGGAGGTGCCCCATGACATTACCGATACTGACGATAGTGATCCTTGGGTACACCATCATCAGCTGTGCAGCGAAAATAACCTCATATGCGACCTGCAAGGTCTAATGCAAACGGCAGAGCTTCAAACCATAGGCAACATCATTTTTGACCCTACCGAACTGAGCTGAACAGCCTAATCAATGCAGATCCTGACATGGACCCCACCGGCAGAGCCTCTTTGAGGCTCTGCCTTTTTTGTGCCCTTGGATTGGGAGTGGAAGCGTGAAGCGGCCCCCTCGGCTGGGAACAATACGGAAGCGGGCCGACGCTTTTCAACAGCCCGCACACATCTTTGGCCATCACGGCAGGGGGCGTGAAGGGTTAGCCTGACGAAGCATATTTAATACATGCTAAAAATGTTGAGGCCGGTCTGCATTGATGCTACATATCCCGAAACCAATTGGGCGGAAATCGTCTCACGGCCTCCGAAACGATATGGATGAGGCCAAAGCCATTATTATATTTAAGGAATTGGCACAGCCGGGAGCGATGCGGCGGTATCCCCGGCTCGGCCAATTCAATGATTGTACCGTTGGGGATTGCAAGCCGGCCAACCCAATAATCGTCATCGCCATATAATTCAGACGGTCAAACATTGAGACCCCCATGCGGGCGCTGGGCAGGAGGAAATTTATTCGTGCAGGGACTCATGGAGACACCGCAGACCGAATCCCGTTTCAAGCTGTTTCATGAGTTGATGAAAAAAAAGGTGCACCGCGTCCTCCTGGTCTCCACCGCCTACGAAGCATGGATCATGGAGGAGGAGTGCCGGCTTTCCGAGCATATCATTCATGAATATCGCGGGTTGTACCTGAGCCGCCCCCCCCGTCTGGAGTGGGCCTCATCAATGGCGGAAGCCCTCGAACACCTCGAAAACAAAAATTTCGACCTGGTCATCATTATCACCGATCAGGTGGACCGGGATGCCTATCGCATCGGGGGACGCATCAAACAGAAAGACCCCGGTATGCCGGTGGTGCTGCTGACCCACCAGGAGACATTACCGGATACGGAGCCTGTGCCCGAGGGGTTGGCCGACGCCATCGACAACACCTTTTTTTGGGCCGGCCAGGCCGATATTCTGCTGGCGATCATCAAAAGTGTAGAGGATCGGTTCAACGTCGCGAACGATACCCGCTGCGCCGGCATCCGTGTGATCCTGTTTGTGGAGGATTCGCCCTACTATCGATCCTCCCTCCTGCCGATTCTGTACAAGGAACTGGTGACCGAAACCCAGTTCGTCATCGACGACGGGTTGAACGAGGAGCACCGTCTGCTGTGCATGCGGGCGCGGCCCAAAATTCTTCTGGCGGATTGCTTCGAGAACGCCCTGGCCCTTTACGAGCGCTTTAAACCATACGTTCTCGGTGTGATTTCAGACGTTCGTTTCCCGCGCGAGGGGCGGCCTGACGCCGGGGCGGGCATCACGCTGCTCCAGCACATCCGGCACGACCGCTTCGATATCCCCCTGCTGCTGGCCAGTTCGGAGCCTCACAACGCCGAGCTGGCCACGACGATTCCCGCGGTGTTCATCGACAAGAATGCCGCCGGCCTGCACGACCAGATCCGATCCTTCCTGATGGATTACCTGGGCTTCGGCGATTTTATCTTCCGGTCCTCCGACGGCCGGCCGATCGACAAAGCCACCGACATCTACACCCTGGAGCAGAAGCTGCATGTCATCCCGGATGATACTTTTGCGTTTCACTGCAACCGCAACGATTTTTCACGCTGGTTTTTCTCCATGGCCGAAGTCGAGCTGGCCGCCAAGGTCAGACCGTTGCGGGACAGTGATTTTCACACTGTCTCCCAGCATCGCCGCCATCTCATCCGGATGATCAAGGATCAGCGGATGCGCCGTCAGAAGGGGGTTATCGTCAATTTCGATCGGGACCGCTTCGATCCGGATACGGAATTCCTGAAAATCGGCAAAGGCTCCCTTGGCGGCAAGGCCCGCGGGCTGGCCTACATGGCAGCGATGCTTCACCGGGAGGCGTCCCTGCGCGAGACCTTCGGCGATGTGGATATTATGGTACCCCAGACGGTGGTGGTCACCACCGACCACTTCGATGACTTTGTGCGTCTGAACCAGCTTGGGTCTATCATCGAAGAGGATCTGCCTGACGAGGTCATCGCCCGTCGTTTCCGGGAAGGCGATTTCCCTGACGAACTGAAATCGCAGCTCGAGGCCTTCCTTGAAAACGTACGCGAACCCCTGGCGGTGCGTTCATCGAGTGTTTTGGAGGATGCCCGGTTCAAGGCGTATGCCGGGCTGTACAAAACCTTCATGCTGGCCAACGACCACCCCGATTTGGGCTGTCGACTGGCGCAGCTTCTCGATGCCATCAAGATGGTTTATGCCTCCACCTACTACAGCCAGCCCCGGACTTTTTCCAGACGTGTCGGCAATCGCATCGAAAGCGAGAAAATGGCGGTCGTGATCCAGAAAGTCATCGGGAGCCGTTACGGGAATCACTTTTACCCATCGCTGGCAGGCATCGCCCAATCCTTGAACTACTACCCCTTTGCGCGCATGCAGCCGCAGGACGGTATTGCCAACATTGCCCTGGGGCTTGGCCGGTACGTCATGGAGGGCAAGCAGAATTTGCGTTTTTCGCCGCGGATGCCGGACGTTCAGCCCGAGCGCGCCACCGTGGATGCTATCCTGAAAAACGCCCAACAGCATTTCTACGCCCTCAAAATGGGCGAGGACGCCTGCCGCCTGGGAGTCGACGATGCCGTTACCCTGGCCTGGCGGGAGGTTGCCGATTGTATGGGGGAATACCCGGTGCAGCTGCTGACCAGCAGCTACGATCCCGAAGAAGGGCGCCTTCGGGACGCGCCGGCCCGTGCGGGGTATCCTGTGGTGACCTTCGCCGCTCTTTTGAAGCACAAAATCTTTCCGCTGGCGGAGATTTTGACAACCCTGCTGGCCTTGGGGCAGGAGAAACTCGGATGTCCGGTGGAGATGGAATTCGCCGTGGATTTTGCCCCCGGCCCGCATCCGATGGCCCGGCTGGCGGTTTTGCAGATACGGCCCATGAGCGCCCGCGAGGATATGCTGGCGGTGGAAATCACGGATAACGAACGCGACCAGGCCTTTTGCGTTTCCCACCAGGCCTTGGGCAATACCGTAAACGGCACGATGGGCGATATCGTCTATGTGGATCCGGAAAAATTTGATCCGGCCGAGACGGTTGCGGTGGCCGGCGAGATTGCGCGGATCAATGCCGTCCTGGCCGCCTCCGGGAAGAAATACATCCTGATCGGCCCCGGGCGATGGGGATCGGCCGACCGCTGGTTGGGGATTCCGGTGGCCTGGGGGGATATCTGCGGTGTGGGGGGCATCATCGAGGCCATTCACCCGTCGATCAATGCCGAACCCTCCCAGGGGTCCCATTTTTTTCACAACATTACGACCCTGGGCATCCCTTACCTGCATGTCGGCGCGTCCGCCGCCGACCGTCTGGATTGGGCCTGGATCCGGTCTCTGGATGCGGTCCAGCGGGACACCCATATCGTCCATGCCGTCGCACCGGCCCCGCTGACCATGAAAATCGATGGCCGGCAGCGTCTGGGAATTCTACTGAAACCGGTATCGAATTGACCTATCTGTCCGGCAACTCCACGCTGCGACGCAGGATTTTGATATCGCCCGCATAGCTGAACAGACGGTTGCGCTTTCGGGCCGTCAGCTCCCTGAAGATGCCGAGTTGCTCCAGATGGCCAAGCGCCTTGTTAACTGTCGCCGGGGTCATACCTTTTTTGTCTACCAGTGAACCCGAGGTGGCGATGGGGCACTCCATCAGTGCCCGGTGGACTTGCAGGGTGGATGTCGCCGCCCGGCCCAAACCGCTGATTTGGTCGCGTTCCTGGCGCGACAGATCAAGGCGCTGCTGTGCCGTCTCGACCGCCTGGTTGGCGGTGGTGATGATCGCCTCGGCGAAGAAATCGATCCAGGCCTCCCGGTTGCCGGTCAAACGCACGTTCTTGAGGCGTTCATAATAATTGCTCAATTCGCGATTTCCATTTTGGCATCCGCATTGGCCCGTTATATTGATAGTTTTAACCTATCGTTGAACGATTATAAGTCTCCTATTGCCAGATCCGCTTCCGTGGCTAGCTTACCTTGTGAGAACGACAGCAACCGGAACCAAACAAACCACAAGGAGACACACCATGGAAAATACACGCACCGAAGACTACTTCAAAGACGATAACGAAGGACACGTTGATACGCGTAGAGCAAACCACGAATGTGAAAACCCTGATCCGCGTTTGGGATGTGATCTGGGAATCGATGTGGCAGGATAAACCTGCGAGGAGGTGCTTCATGATAGGAACTGCACTGACACTAGCGATCATAGGCTACTACCTCAACAGCTGCGCAACCGAAAAGAATGCGACCTGCAAGGTCTGAGATAAACGGCAGAGCTTCAATATCATAGGCAACAAAATACTGACCCTACCGAATTGAGCTGAACAGCCTGAACATAACAGATCCTGAAATGGACCCCACCGGCAGAGCCTCTTTGAGGCTCTGCCTTTTTTGTGCCCTCGATGTTTTGGGCGGGGCCTTTTCGAGCCAAGGCGGTGAATCATGCTTACGTTATACTTACGAAAACGGGAGATGTGCCATGGGCTACCTTACTTCCGATTTCTTCGAGGTTGATGAAAGTGCCGAAAGCGATGAGCGCTAAAAGATGCTTGGCACCATCCTGGAAGCGTGTGAAGGTCTTCCGTCGCCTTTGGTTTGACCCCGGATAAATGCAAAGGGGTGGCTATGCCTGCTGACAACTCCGGTGATATGCTGCTGGAGATGATCGTCAGCCTGATGGCTGAATTACACCCGCATGCTGTCAGGCATCAGGACGTCACGCTGGACAGCGCCCTGGATCGTGATCTAGGCCTGGACAGCCTGGCGCGGATGGAACTCCTGTCCCGTCTGGAGGAGACGTTCGGCGGCCATTTCCCGGAAAAGGTGATGGCCACCGCCGAAACACCGCGAGATCTGCTGCGCCACCTCGGCCGCCGCTTGCGGACCCCGGCGGAGACGATTTCGTTCCTAGACAGGGCGCCGGTCGAGCAGGATACGTCCGGGAGGCGCGGTGTCCGGCTCTCCGGCGTCCGCAGCCTGCTGGAAGTGCTGGAACGCCAGGTCGATCTTCATCCCGGGGAAACGCATATAACCCTTCTGGCGGAAGAGGGGTCCCAGCGCATCAGCTACGGCAGGCTGCATGCGGAGAGCTTGAAAGCAGCTGCACGCCTGCGCGCGATGCAACTCGAACCGGGGCAGACGGTGGCCATCATGCTGCCCACCGGCGCGGATTATTTTTTCTGTTTTATGGGCATACTCTACTGCGGCGCGATCCCGGTGCCGCTCTATCCCCCGGCCCGCCCCGCCCAGATCGAGGAGCACATTCGCCGGCACCGCAAGATCATGGCCAATGCCGAGGCCGCCATCCTGGTCACCGTGCCCGCAGTCAAGGCCGTCGGCCGGCTGCTCAAGAGCCAGGTGCCCGAACTGCGTAAAATCGTCACGGTGGACGACCTCTATGCCGAGCGGCCGGAGCCCATCGCGCCCCGGCATAGTCTGCACGATACGGCCTTCCTGCAATACACGTCGGGCAGCACCGGCGATCCCAAGGGGGTCATTCTTTCCCACGGCAATCTGTTGACCAACATCGAAATCATGGGGCGGGTCTGCCGGGTGACGCCGGCCGATGTCTTTGTCAGCTGGCTCCCGCTGTATCATGATATGGGCCTGATCGGCGCCTGGTTCGGCAGTCTCTGCCACGGCTGCCGTCTGGTGGTCATGTCGCCGCTGTCCTTCCTGGCGCGGCCGCAGCGGTGGCTGCAGGCGATCCATCATTATGCCGGTACCATCTCGGCTTCCCCCAATTTCGGCTACGAAATCTGTGCCACCCGCCTGCGCGATGGCGATCTGGAAGGGCTGGATTTGCATACCTGGCGATTGGCCCTGAACGGCGCCGAAACGGTGGTCCCCGACACGCTGCGGCGGTTTATCCGCCGCTTTCAGCCCTACGGCTTTCACGCGAAGGCCCTGGCGCCGGTCTACGGGCTGGCCGAGACCACTCTCGGGCTGGCCTTTCCGGAGCTTGGCAGCGGTGTTCGCATCGACCGGATCCGGCGGGACACTTTTACCGCCACCGGCAGGGCTGATGCGGCCGGGACGGAGGACCCGAATGCCCTTGAATTTGTGGGGTGCGGCAAGCCGCTGCCGGGCCACCAGATCCGCGTCGTCGATCCGCGCGGCCGGGAGTTGCCCGAACGCGAGGGGGGGCAACTGCAGTTTGCGGGGCCGTCTTCAACCAGCGGATATTATCGCAACCCGGAGCAAACCCGGAAGCTGTTTGACGGGAAATGGCTGAATACCGGAGATTTGGCCTACATTGCGGCGGGCGAGGTCTATCTCACCGGGCGGCAGAAGGATGTCATCATCCGGGGCGGCCGCAATATCTACCCCCACGAGTTGGAGGAGGTGGTGGGAAATATCGAAGGCATCCGCAAGGGGTGCACGGCGGCCTTTGCCGCCCACCAGCGGGATGGACCTTCCGAGCGGCTGGTGGTGCTCACGGAATCCAGGCTGACCGGAAATGAGGATTTGGCCGGGCTGCAAAAAGAAATCAAGGCCGTAACGGTCGATCTCCTCGGCCTGGCCCCGGACGACATCGTTATCGGCGCGCCCGGAACCGTGCTGAAGACCTCCAGCGGCAAGATCCGCCGTTCGGCCTGCCGGCAGCTCTACGAAAGCGGGCACCTAGGCGCCAAAAGGGCGGCGGTCTGGTTGCAGCTGGTCAAAATGGGGGTAGCCGGCGTTCGCCCCATGATGCGTCGAACGCTGCGGAATTTTGTCGCGCTGCTGTACGCCGGCTATGCCTGGCTGGTGGTGGCCCTTTTCATCATCGCGGTCTGGGGCGCCGTGATGGTGCTGCCGGCCGGGGAGCGGTGCTGGCGAATGGTTGCGGCTGCCGTGCGCACGATTTGCTGGCTTACCGGCATTCGGGTGACGACCCATGGCACGGAGAATCTTCCTTCCCATGCGCCCTATATCCTGGTGGCCAACCACATGAGTTATATCGATTCAGTCCTGCTGACGGCGGTGCTGCCGGAACCGTGTCATTTTGTGGCCAAGGCGGAACTGGCGCGGAATCCGCTATTGTCCCCGGCGCTGAGAAAAATCAAGGTCTTCCCGGTGGACCGGTTTGATGCCGCGCAAGGGGTGGCGGATGCCCGCAAAATCAGCGCAGCCACCCGCAGCGGCGCCCGGCCGCTCTTCTTCGCCGAAGGAACCCTGCAGCGCATGCCCGGCTTGCTGCCGTTTCAGATGGGGGCCTTCGTGCTGGCCTGCGAGGAGCAGCTGCCGGTGGTGCCGGTCACCATCCAGGGGACCCGCAACATCTTGCGCGGCGGCTCGTGGTTCCCGCGAAGAGGCCGGGTGCGGGTGAGTATCGGCCCTGTCTGCCAGCCGGGCGAGCCCGGCTGGCAGGGCGCCATCGAACTGCGCGACCGTGTCCGGCAAACGATCCTTGCCAGGCTGGGTGAACCGGATCTCGCCGGAGAATTTACCTCCCTGCGCCAGATGGACATCGCGCCGCCCGGCAAACCTTCCGAATGAAATCCCGCCGCCCCCGGGAACGGGTCCATTTCCCAGCGAGAGAAAATTTCATAAATTATTTGGGCTAAAGTGCCGGCGATTCACATGTCGTGGCCAGTACGTCGATGTATTCAATCTGGCCTTTGTGCAGGCGACTCATCTCGATGAGCACGCCGGCGATTTGTGCCAAGGCCTGGACGAAATTCACATCATCCAAAGTAAATTCCCAAGGTTCAGCGGAGTATACGCGGATGGCGCCGATGGCGTCATCACCCACCATGATGGGTACCGAAAGGATCGAGGCGATGCCCTCCTTTTTAGCGGCTTCCGGATATTGGATGCGGGGATCGTCATTGACGTCATACACGGCGACCGGGCCATCCTGCAGCGAATCCGCGATGGAGCGCAGCGCGCTCACGGCGCCTTTGTTCAGATATTCCTCGCTGAGACCTGCCGAGGCGGCCACTTCCAATTCCTGGGTGTTATGGTTAATGAGAAACAATGGACACCCTTTCAGTGCCAGGGCTGATTGAATACTCTCGACCGTCATCTGGATGATTTTTTGGAAGAATAGCGTTGCCGGCAGATGGGATGGTATCAAAAACACAATAGGTGGTTTACGCGACGCCTCCACGATTCACCAGCCACAAGTCGAGTCACGCATGTATGTGCTGCAAACATTTTACACAACAATCAAAAACGGATGTCTATTATGTTTACAGTTTTTATGCTGTTTGCTTTTCACGCATAAAGCCTGTGGCAATTGATGTTGTGGCCTGGATTTGTCAATGGTTTAAGAAACTCATGGCATTGTTGATTTCTCGTTTCAGCACGGGGGGAGTCGTTGGCACAATAAATGCTTTTGCTTCTTGCCGAGGCTAAAATGAAAATCTCCTAACAGGCCATTGTTTTTCCCCAACACTACCAAGCCCTATCCAGTCACTTCCGCCTCTCTTGCCTTAAAGCCTCGGTTCAGTTCCGTCATCGTAAGGATTTTGGATGCATCCATTGGTTACGGTTGGTGCCCTACGGGGGTCTTTTTCCCCCTCTTATCAACTTCAACAACAGGGAGGTCGTTATGAAAACATCCGTTGTGGTAATAACATTGGTGGCAATTGCGCTTTTGGCTGTTCCGGCTATGGGCGGGGACGAGGCAGCAACACGGATCGTTTATGAAAAGGCCATCGATGGCGCGATCGCTCAGTCCCTCCAGAAGACATCGCTTCTTGCGTCCCAGTCAGCCAATCTCCGTATGAAGGGGCACCGTGAGGCCAGTAAAGTCAAGTTTCTCGAGGCCCATCGGGACCGGCTGGTGGACGATATGGTGAGCCTGAACATCGAACCCAAAGACTACAAGGTCAAACGGTTCCTGAACGATCGCTTCAGTTGTACGTGTTATGCAACGTGGGCCGCAAAATAACGACTGACGATCAAACCCCCATCTAAAGTTATGGGCTGGAGCAAGGATTCCGTACTCCGAAAGGATACGGGCATTGAGTTGGCACCTCATGCGATGCCGTCCTTGCGCAGCCCATAAATTTTGCTATTTGACCCATTTGACAGTTGACGTTATGCTTGAAAAGATTGTTTAGAACCTATCTCAGGAGATTTGAGAAATGAAGACTTGGGCCAAAACACTACTCAGTATGCTCGTATATATCATATTTTCTGTGACCACGGCTCAAGCAGAACCAGAAAAAACCGTAACCTGGGCGATTCTCGACTGGCCGCCAATACACATACTGGAAGGCGACCATAAAGGCGAGGGGATTTTCGATGCGATTATGGCGCTGTTAGAAAGAGAATTGCCGGAATATACGCATAAAGAGCTTGTCGCCAATCCTCCAAGGTTCTGGGGATATATCAAGAAGGGGGATAACTTCTGTCACGCCGCCTCGGTCGTCACTGAGGAGCGGTTGAAGCATGCTTATTTTTCCATACCCATTTCCTTTGGCCCCTCCAACTCCGTTATTATGAAAAAGGATACTGCTGAGTCGCTGGGGCTTTCCGGTTCCGTATCTTTAACAACGCTGTTAAAAACGCCAGACCTCACCGGTGGAATAAAGCCGGATCGATCCTATGGAAAAATCGTTGACAGCATTCTGGCGGAGAACAGAAGAGAAGAGAATATTTACGCGCAACGAAGCTCCGATTATGGTTTATCCTTGTTTCAAATGCTTCTGTACGGCCGTTTAGACTACATACTTGAAGTGCCGGTAATGGTCGCGTACAACGAAGTGATTCTGAACAAACAGGGGGAATGTGTCAGCCTGGAAATTGAGGAAAACGATCCATTTATCTTCGGCTGTGTGGCGTGCCCCAAAAACGAGTGGGGGCGCAATATGATCGACCGGATCAATGCGATCATTAAGACTTGCCGTCCAACCGAGGAATATCGGGCAATCATGGAAATGTGGCAGACAGAGGAGGGGATAGAGCGGGTGCGAAGAGGTTATGACACGGTCTTCATGAAGAAAAATGAAGTCGATAAATAAAAATGGGCAACACGCATGATCGTGAACCATTGTTGTCGGTAGCAACTCAGGTCGAAGGAACAAATCGAGGTCGTTCGTGGATCGCGGCTCTGGCTATTGATCCAAAAGCGTTCTCATGTCCGATTTTTTAATATAATCGGTTTTAAGATAGATTCCGAAGCCACCGCCCGCGATGAGTTTAACATCTGAATCGTGCACTTTATGCAGCAGGTCGAGCAATGCCGTTTGAAGATCTATGATTCTGATCATTCTTGTAACACTCCAGCCTTATTCAAGATCGAACTGTTTTTTCGGTAAACATTTTTAATAGCCGCTGATGAGGGGAAACGGTTCTTGCCTCCACTTCGAAATACGCTGAATGTTCCCGGTGAAACCACCACACCGTTGCCACACAGATCGATTCCGCTAATCTCCCAGATTTTTCGAAGGATAAGTTAGTTTAGCTTGTCAACAACGTCCCTTAACTTCCCCTTAACTTCCCCAAGGACTCCGAGCAAATCACCCCCTGCATTATGAGAGTACCCTCCCGAAGGGTGTATGCCCATACCAAACTCCGGGGGATGGAAAGTCTATTCCCCTTCAATCAAATCCGCTGAATTGTTCCTGGTGGAGTTCACGGCCTTGGACACGCTTCTGAAAACCAGTTCTTTGTAAATTCTGGTCGTGATGATTTCCTTGAGGGGGCCTATTGGTGTGCCGGTATTCATCCAATCGTGGAAAGCTTCGGGTTTCAAAATGACCGGCATTCTGTGATGAATATCCTTGATCGCCTGGCTGGCCTCGGTTGTGATGATCGTAACGGTATATAGCGGTTGGTCGGCCATGCCCTTGTTGTCCCAAACCTCCCACAGTCCGGCGAAACCAAAAGGCTCACCGTTTGGCAGTGTGATAAAGACCGGCTGCTTGTTGCCCTTCGGCCCGGTCCATTCATAAAATCCATCGGCAGGGATTATGCACCGGCGTTTCTTGAATGCGTTCCTGAAGGAAGGCTTCGAATCCACGGTTTCAGCCCGGGCATTGATCATCCGGACACCGATTGCGGGATCTTTGGCCCATAAGGGTACAAGCCCCCACTGGAACGATTTGAGGACGTTCTCATCACCTTCCTGGACGATGGCGGCTATCCTCTGGGTGGGGGCAATGTTGAAATTCGGCGCAATGGTGGCCTCAACCCGGTCAATCGGGAAATGTTCCTGAAGGGTTTCAATGGGCCGATATCCGACGAAGCGTCCGCACATGGTTCTTGGTCCATCTGATCAAAGGTTTCTCTTTATCCGGTAAATGAGGATTCTATAGCAATCGTGGCCGGTTCTGTCACACGTCTATGATATCGCAGCCTACAAGACCAACGAAAGGAGGCGCTTTGCAACACTGGAAACTGTTGGAAATGTTGGAAAATGACACTATCGCGTCATGAAACGGGTCAAGCCTACATCTGACCTTACACCTTGTTCCGTTGAATTTATTAAAGCTCAAAATAAAGACAGATGCACAATAGATCGCTGGTGCTATTGATATCAAGGTCAAGCGTCGCCCCCCTTTTCGTCCCCTGGTTTATCCTGGTCTACCTGGCGCAATCTGGACGCCATTGATAGCCGTCTGCTGTATCAAATTCATGATTTCGAAATTTTGGGAAATGCGTTTTTGAATTTTTCTACCTGGGGTGAGATGGCACGACTCAATTTCAGCGAAAATGCCCTAAATTTACTCAATAAATGGGTAACATATTTAACAAGGGCAATGGCATAATTTATGCTGCTCAAATTAATAGCGCTTGTCTGTCTAATTTTACCATTACCGTGGATGAGAAAACCGTAAATGAAGTTTTGAAAATTTATACGGCAGCCTATCAGTGCGGTGGCAGGAAATGATTTATTCCATGACGGCGTGGAAAGAGCCTCTGGAGGTTTGAGAATCACTTATACGTCAAGGAGGTCCAAATGTTTAAAAAATGGATTTACCTCTTCAGTGAGGTAAATCAGGCTGAAGCCTATAAGGGCAATGACTGGGAAGAGGTTCGCGGCCTGCTTGGAGGAAAAGGTGCCAATCTTGCTGAAATGACCCGTATGGATATACCGGTACCTCCGGGATTCACCATTACCACCGAGGCGTGTAATGCGTATCTGCATTCCGGAGGATCCTTTCCAGGGGGAATGTGGGAACAGGTCCGGGAGGCGGTAGGGGCGATCCAGGCGATAAGTGCTAGAAAATTCGGAGACCCGCAAAATCCCCTTTTGGTTTCCTGCCGCTCAGGTGCCAAGTTCTCCATGCCTGGCATGATGGACACGGTGCTCAACATCGGCCTGAACGATGAAACAGCACAGGCCATGATAGAACAGACCGGCGACGCCCGCTTTGTATTTGATGCCTATCGCCGACTTGTCCAGATGTTCGGCAGTGTCGTTATGGGGATCCCCGATGAGGTATTTGAAGAAGAGATTGCCTGCTTGCGGGCTGAAACAGGCGCTGCATCCGATACGGAGTTAACCGGCGATCAATGGAGCAAACTAACCGAGACGTTTAAGGCGATCTACCGGCGTCATACGCATCATGCATTTCCAACCGATCCTTATCGGCAACTCCAACTTGCCGTGGAGGCTGTTTTTAAAAGCTGGAATGGGAAGCGCGCCCAAGATTATCGAAACGCGTCCGGCATTCCCCATGACATGGGCACAGCGGTAAATATCGTGACAATGGTCTTCGGTAATATGGGGAATAACAGTGCAACCGGTGTTGCCATGACGCGAAACAGCTCCACCGGTGAAAAGAAGATCGAGGGTGACTTCCTGACCAATGCCCAGGGCGAAGATGTGGTTGCCGGGATTCGTCTGACAAAGGACATTTCACAATTAAAAGCCGAAATGCCTGACGTCTATGATGAATTCGAACAAGTTGCTCACAAGCTCGAAAACCATTTTAGGGAGATGCAGGACATTGAATTTACCGTAGAAAAAGGAAAACTCTGGCTGTTGCAGACCCGTGACGGGAAACGGACGGCTCAAGCCAGTGTGAGAATAGCCGTAGAGATGGTCGAAGAGGCCATGATCACCAAAGAGGAAGCGGTGTTGCGCGTGGCCCCGGACCAGGTGGACTTTTTCCTGCATCCCCAGTTTGACCTGAAAGAAAAAGCCTCAGCCATCGATGCGGGAAACCTGTTGGCCAGCGGGCTTAATGTATCACCCGGTTCAGCCTCTGGTGTGGTGGCCTTTGATGCCGACTTGGCAGAAGCATGGGCGAAGGACAATAGCAGGGACGTTATAATGGTTCGCCCGGAGACCAAGCCGGATGATGTACACGGAATGTTGGCGGCAAAAGGCATCCTTACCAGTCGGGGGGGGCGAACCAGCCATGCAGCCCTGGTAGCCCGTCAGTTTGGCATACCCGCCGTCGTGGGAGTGGCGGCCCTTGATATCGACTTAAACAACCGCCAGATGAAAGTAAAAGATGTCATCATTAAAGAGGGTGACTGGATATCCATCGATGGTACTTCAGGAGATGTTTACAATGGTAAACTGAAAGCCGTGGTTTCTGATATCAAGGATCCGTGGTTGCTAAAACTGCTTTCATGGGCCGATGCGTTTCGCAGCCTAGGGGTCTGGTGCAATGCGGACTATCCAGACGATGCACGCCGAGCACGTGAATACGGTGCCGAAGGTATTGGTCTTTGCCGGACCGAACACATGTTTTTTGAAACAGCTCGTTTGCCCTATTTACACAAGATGATTTTGACCGATTTGCCGATTGAACGGCAGGAAGCGCTGGACGCGTTGCTTCCGTTCCAACGTGAGGATTTTGCCGGTCTTTTTCGTGCCATGGACGGCCGGCCGGTAATAACACGGTTGATCGACCCGCCCCTGCACGAGTTCCTGCCCCGTTATGAGGATATTATACACGATCTTGCCAATCTCAAAATGGGCTTGCAACATGTCGACACCATAAAAAAGGTCGATACACTTTTGGCCCAGATAACGGAAAAGGAAAAAATTCTCAAACGGCTTGAAAGCTTGCGCGAGAGCAATCCCATGCTTGGCATGCGTGGTGTGCGATTGGGCATCCAAATACCTGAACTGACCCTCATGCAAGTGAGGGCCATATTTGAGGCGGCCTGCATGGTGAGCAAAGAAGGCATAGATGTACATCCTGAAATCATGATTCCGTTGACCTGTCATGCCAATGAACTGAAGATGCAGCAAAAGATACTTGAGGAAGAGGCGGAACGTGTCATGCAGGCGCAGGGTTTAAAAATTGATTACAAGTTCGGAACCATGATTGAGATCCCGCGGGCAGCGTTAACGGCAGACAAGCTGGCTGAATACGCCGCTTTTTTTTCTTTTGGAACGAATGATCTGACCCAAACGACATTTGGAATTTCCAGAGACGATGCAGAATTCGGTTTTTTAATGAAGTATATACGCAGTGGGATTCTACCGAACAACCCGTTTGCCACGCTGGATCAAAATGGTGTGGGTGAGCTGATGCGTATCGCCATTCAAAAGGGGCGGGACACAAATCCTGATCTGGAATGCGGTATTTGCGGCGAGCATGGGGGCGATCCGGAATCAATCGCGCTTTGCCATAAACTTGGCCTTACGTATGTATCCTGTTCACCGTTCCGTGTACCGGCCGCACGTCTGGCAGCTGCTCATGCAGCACTTTTGGGTAAAAATTGAACTTGAGATTGTGCGCTATGAAATAGAGAACCTTGCGGCCCGAAAATTAAATGCCTGACATTACGATTTTTTTAAAAAAGGAGGCCACCATGTACAACACAATTTTGGTGCCCCTGGATGGCTCAAACCAATCGGAGTTGGTACTGCCCCATGTGGCTGAACTTGCGCGGTGCTTTGATGCCAAAGTGATCTTCCTGCGAGTTCTCGAGGAACCTATCATGCTGGGCATTGATGAGGTGATTGATCTATCGAAGTATCATCAGGAGCGTGATCGAGGAATAAAGGAAGCCGAATCTTATCTGGCCGGCCTGGAGGAAGGCTTTAAAGCGAAAGACATAAGAAGCAAAAGACTCATTTCTTGTGGCTCGGTTGTGCAGTCTATTTTAAATACGGCCGAAAGTGAACGTGCCGATCTCATCGCAATGACAAGTCACGGTCAGGGAAGCCTCTACCGGGTTTGCTATGGAAGTGTGGCCGCCGGCGTACTGCAGCGTGTGGACCGCCCCTTGTTGATCATCCGGTTGCGGAGAATCGAATATCGGGAACAATGATACCTCGATGGTGTACCGCACCTATGGTCGTATTCCGAATTTGACGCGCCAGGACGGCAGCGCATTTGAAAGGCAGTATACGAAGATGGCCCAAAAAGTTAAGGACACAATTGGGCACAATCCGGCCCCAAAACCGCCTAACTATTTGATTTTATTGATTGAGAAATGGTGGAGGCGGCGGGAGTCGAACCCGCGTCCGAAAACATTCCACATGGGCATCTACATGTTTATCCCGAACTTTGCGTGTCAGCCATCGAGGCCCTTCCGGGCCAGGTCCTCTCAAGCTTATCCTGATTAGAGTTTCGCTTCGGTTCCATCAGGCATTAACCGTTGCTATCCCGCTAGTCGACGCCCTTTCCAGATCCGCAGGAGTAACCTGGAAGGACGGTAGCTTAAGCCGCTACGGCGTAGTTATAATCGTCAGCGATTATATTTAGTTTCCCGTCGTTTTACGAGCGGACAGGAAAGCTCGACATGCAGCCAATGCTTCTTTGCCCCCGTCGAACCCGTTTCGCCCCCATTTTCTCAAAGAACACATGCTTCTCTCGAAGCCTGCGTAAGTTAAGTCTATATGGTTGAAATGTCAATGCTTTTCTTTTTTATCCTGCCATGGTTAGATCGCCGAGCGGGTGTAACAACCTTTAAACGGCTGAACTTGCCATCGATCCGGTGCGGCCGCCCGGCCTATGCGCCTACGGTTTCGCCCTCCCTTTTAATAAACGGCCGTCGATAGTCACCAGGCCGGCGAAAATTATCAGCATGCCGCCCAGGGCATTCCAGCCCAGGCGTTCCCCCAGGACGAAAACCCCCAGCATGCTGGCGCTGATGGGAATCAGGAAGGTCACCAGGAGCAGGTTGGTGGCCCCGGCCGTGGACAGGACCCTGAAATAGATGATGTACGCCAGGGCGGTGCTCACGAGCGACAGGCCCAGGATGGCGGCCACGGCGGTCGGGCCCGGGTGGAGCGCCATGGGATCTTCGAAGATCAGCACCAGGGGAATCAGCATGACGGTGCTGCTGCAAAGCATGCCGGTGGTCACCGTGACGGGGGGAATGCCCCTGAAACGGCGGCCGAAGATGGCGGCGCAGGCGTAGGAGAGGGCAGCCATGAGTACGGCCCCATATCCCATGATTTGCAGATTGACGCCCTCCAGGGATTCCACCCCGATCAGCAGGGCCACCCCCAGCCAACCCAGCAAAACCCCCGCCCCCCGATGGACGGTGAGCCGCTCTTCACGGGTCAGGAAGTGGGTCAGCAACACGCTGAAAATCGGCGTGGTGGCGTTCAGGATCGACGCCAGGCTGCTCTGGATATGCTGCTGGCTCCAGACGATCAGGCTGAAGGGGATCAGGTTGTTGAGGAGCCCCAAAACCAGGAAGGCGCCCCAGAGGGATAGATTTTTCGGTAGGCGATGGCCGGTCAGAAAACCGTAGGTCAGCAAAGCGATGGCCGCCAAACCCACCCGGCAGAGAACCAGCGTAAACGGGGTGACATGGGTGACGGCCACCTCGATAAAGAAAAAGGAGCCGCCCCAGATGATGGAGAGCACGGCGATGCGCAGCCACTCGGCAAGCCCCATGGTGGCGTTTATGGCAGGCGGTACTGCCGGTTGCAAGGCTGCGGTTCGGGCGGCGGCCCCGATGGCGGCGGATTTCATGGTATATATTCCTTGCTATAGGGATGCTTTGTATTGATTTAAATCCTCCACACCTGATGGAGGTTCCTGATAGGCTCTACTGGTAACGTATAATTTTCTAAAATAATTTCTTCATTTTCTTTCACGTGAAAGAAAACGGAAGCAAAAGAAAACGCCCGTGTCCCGCTTTACCCTGCGCGTCGTCGGTGCGGCCGGAGCACGCGGAAACTCGCCCGCCTTCGCTATGGCTACGGCGGGCTCAGACAGTCCGCGCGCTTTTTTCCGTCCGCACCGCCGATGCTCGGCGCGGGACAATGGGAAATACAAACCCAAAAATTCCAACCGATTTCCGCATCATAGAGGCGTTGTCTCAGGCACCCCGCTTTATAGGGAATAAATCACTCAGGCGGGCCATGGATACCATTTAAGGGGGAGCGGGGCCACCCGATTGTTGCGTTTGGGTGGTTTTTATTTGGCGGCAATCGATTGGCCGTTGAGGGATCAACCCGGATATTTCATGAAATGTTCGGGTTAACGCCGGCCGGCGCTGTGTTTGACATGCGAACTGAAGGCAATGGCCGCCACGCCGTCCGGCAACTCCAACGTGATGTCGAAGGTCCTGGGGCGGCGGATGAAGGTCGGTGGTTTGTACCCCGAGGCATAGAGGACAGATCGGTCGATGAGGTGCCCTGAGCCGTCCAAAAGGTGGAGATAGACGGTCACGCTGTCCACCTGGATTCGGGTGTTGCGCACCCTGCCGCTGAGGTAGAGCTGGCGCCTGGGTTCAAAGGTGACCGCATAGGCATAGGCCACCGTAAGGTCGCTGGTTTCGACCTCGCCCTGGATAAGGCCATCGGGCTGCAGGGCGATGCCGCTCGCAGGGGCGTGCGTCTGCGAGGGAAGGCCCAAACCCTGACAACCGGCCAGACCGATGAACAGCAAGGCGGCCAATGCTGTGAAGGAGAAGGCCTGGTGCACGGGGTTAAAGAATTTCATGATGTACCCTATGGGTTAAAGGCGCAATGAACTGCCTGACAAGCCAAATAATAAGGCGGGAATTTGGGCAGGCAACCAAGACAGAACAAAAAAATAAGGGTCTTCTCCCGAATAGTTGGTGCAAATGAGCAATTGGGTCACAGGGTATTACCGCTTGGGCATCTCGGGATCATAAGGGTTCCAGGCTTCAAGGGGTCAAGGATCCAAGTGAAATACTAAAAAATTACAAAGAATGGCAAGTGTGGCAAAAAGCATATGCGCTTTGTTTGCATCGATATAATGTATCGAAACGTTTTCCAAAATTAGCAGTGAAAATTGGGCCAATCGAGCGAATGCTGAAAGCTCTGATTAAATCTCCAGAGAACAAACCCCTGGCCACTTGAATCCTAGACCCCTCGGCCCCTTGAAACCTCGAATCCTTGGCCCCTCTAATACCGCCGCATGGCCCGATCCAGGTCCCGCTGCTCGTCGCGACGGCGGATGGTTTCCCGTTTGTCGTGTTTTTTCTTACCCCGGGCCAGGGCGATCAGGATCTTGGCCTTGCCCTTTTTGAAATAGACCCGCAGCGGAATGAGGCTTAGCCCCATCTCGTTGACTTTGCCGTAGAGCTTTTTGATTTCCGACTTGTGCAGCAGCAGTTTGCGCTGCCGGCGGGGCTCGTGATTGTTGTAATAGGCAAACGGGTAGGGTCCGATATGCATGTTGAGGACCCAGACTTCACCGTTGACGATGCGGGCGTAGCTGTCCTTGAGGTTGCATCGCCCCCGCCGGAGGGATTTGACCTCGGTGCCCTTGAGCACCATGCCGGCCTCGAACTTGTCTTCGATATGGTAGTCGTAGCGGGCCTTGCGGTTCTCGGCGACGACTTTAATGCCTTCGGGGCTCATGTTGCTATACACCTGTTGCCATGACCTGCCGGGAAAAATAGGCGGAACGCGCCTTCCCGGGCGTTATTCCTGATTGATGACCAGGCCGCTGTTGATATGGATGCGGAACCGCTCCCGGGCCAGGCGGTTGATTTCTTCGGCGCTGGTGATGTCGACAATTTCTTTGACGAACTTGCGCGCGTCGATACTGGACAACCCGCGGACCATCCGCTTGACCACCGGGATGGCATGGGGGTTCATGCTCCACTCGGTAATGCCGAGTCCCAAGAGAATGGGAACGTGAATCGGTTCGCCCGCCATTTCCCCGCACATGGCCACCCGTATCTTCTTCTTGCGGGCTACATCCGCCACGTGTTTCACCATGCGGATAATGGCCGGGTTCAGCGGATCGTAAAGGTAGGCCACGTTGCGGTTGCTGCGGTCGATGGCCAGGGAGTACTGGATCAGGTCGTTGGTGCCGATGCTGAAAAAGTCGCACATTTCCGCCAGCTGGTCGGCCATCACGACGGCCGAGGGCACTTCGATCATAACGCCGATTTCGATATCCGGGTTGTGTTCGATTCCTTCGGCAGCCAGTGATTCGGCGGTTTCGTTCAGCATCTGGCGGGCTTTTTCCAGTTCGGCACAGCCCGTGATCATGGGGAAGAGGATCCGTACGTTGCCATAGGCGGCGGCCCGCAGGATCGCCCGCAGCTGGGTGCGAAAGACTTCCGGATTTTGCAGGCAGTAGCGTATGGCCCGCAGGCCCAGCACCGGATTGACCTCGTTGCCGTTGTTGGTATAGCTCAGGGCCTTGTCCCCATTGATATCCAGGGTGCGGATGGTGACGGGATTGGGGGCCATGACCTCGACCACGTCGCGATATTTGTCAAACAGCTCGAACTCGTCCGGAAACTCGCTGCGGTTCATGTACTGGAACTCGGTACGGTATAAACCGATACCGTCCCCGCCGTTGTCGATGACGGAGACCACTTCTTCGGGCAGTTCGATATTGCCCTGCACTTTGATAACTAGGCCGTCCGACGTAAGTGCCTGGAGGTGGCTCTCGCGGGTGATACGGGCCCGGTAGGCTTCGTAACGCTCCTGGCGCTCCTCATATTCGACGAGGGTCTGGTCTTCGGGGTTGATGATGACCACCCCGTTGTTCCCGTCGATGATCAGGATGTCGTCGTTGCGAATGAGGGCGGTGGCGTTCACCAACCCCAGGACGGCCGGAATATCCAGGGTGCGGGCAATGATGCCGGTGTGGGAGGTTTTGCCGCCGACATCGGTGAGAAACCCCTTGATGCGCTCCAACTGGATCTGGCTGGTGTCGGCCGGCGACAGGTCGTGGGCCACCAGGATGACGCGTTTGTCGATTTCGGAGATTTTCACGGCCTCCGCACCGGTCAGGTAATGCATGATGCGGTCGGAAACATGGATGATGTCGGAAACCCGTTCCTTGAGGTAGGCGTCCTCCATGCTGCGGAACATGGTTTTGATCTGGCCGACCACGGTTTTCAGGGCCCATTCCGCATTGACTTTATCCTGGTCGATCGAATCGATGGTGCGCCCGAAAAGCATCTTGTCGTCAAACAGCAGCAGGTGGGTTTCAAGGATGTTGGTCTGATGCTGCAGGTCCTCGGGCATTCTGCTGATGATCTGGCGCAGGTCATCCTTGGCCTTGACGACGGCCTTTTTGAAGCGGTTGATTTCGTTGGCCGTGCGGTCGGGATTGATGAAATACTTGGGAACGACCTTGACGCCCTCGCGGTCCACCAAATAGGCTTTGCCGATACATATGCCGGGGGATGCGCCGATTCCGGTTAGTTTGAATTCCTGGGCTTCGGTGGGCAGCATGCCTGCTTATTCTCCAAACCCGGCTTCCACCAGGTCGATGATTTGATTCATAATGGGCTGATCTGCCGAGTTTTCGATGCAGACCACGATTTCGGTCCCCTTGATGCAGCCCAACGTCAGCAGATCAATGATGCTGGCGGCATCCACCTTTTCCGTATCTTTGGCAATCCAGACTTTGTGCTTTGCATTCTGGGCCACTTCCGCTATCTTGGCGGCGGAACGGGCATGCAGGCCAAGCTCGTTGACGATCACCACGGGGCGATGCAAATCTGGCTGGGATAGGTTCATGGGCACATTGTTCCACTCTGGGTAAAAAAACAAATCCATATATACTAAAATGGTCGGTTTGGCAATATCAAGCCATAACCCGGGAGGCCTACACTTGAGCGAGCTAAGTTCCTTCCCCCCTCCGAGGGGCCGCTCTCGAAACCGATGGAAAGGATTAAACATGGAAAAGCAGTTCCTTATCGATGATTTCAAGCTGGGCGAATCCTGGCGGTTGTTTCGAATTATGGGCGAATTCGTCGAGGGGGTCGAGAAACTCCACGACCTGGGTCCGGCGGTGAGCATTTTCGGATCGGCCCGCACCGATCCGGATGATCCGGCCTATCAGAAGGCGGTGGATACGGCCGCCCTTTTCGCCAAGGAAAAATTTGCCGTCATCACGGGCGGCGGCGGCGGCATCATGGAAGCCGCCAATAAGGGGGCGGCTCAAGCGGGCGGGGTTTCCGTGGGCCTCAACATCAACCTGCCCTTCGAGCAAAAGCCCAACCCCTTTGCCAATATCCAGCTTCAGTTTCACTATTTTTTCATTCGCAAAGTCATGTTCGTCAAATACGCCATGGCCTACATCATCATGCCCGGTGGCTTTGGTACGCTGGATGAATTGTTCGAAGCGGTAACCCTCATCCAGACCCATCGTATCCGACCCCTGCCCGTTATCCTGATGGGGTCCGATTATTGGGGCGGACTGATCGACTGGATCCGGTCCCGACTTCTCAAGGAGGAGCTGATTTCGCCGGAAGATGTCGATATTCTGCAAGTGATTGACGACCCGGAGGATGCCGTAAAAGCGGTCCAAAAAGTGGTCATTCTGTAGCCCACAGTTTGATCCAGCGAACTGCGGGACTGTCAAAAAGCATTCGCGGCCTTGGGGCCGCGAATGTGAAATCCTGCCTGGACTAACGGCCGGTCGGTCGATCCCATCTTTCCTAAGCAACATTTCAAAAATATTCCACTATTATAAAACTATAATGATTACAAGTATATAATTCGTATCTACAAATGTGGAAAAATTACTTGACTAAATGAAAAACAAATTATAAGCAGTGATATACCAAATGAATACTATTCAGTGATTTTGGAAAATTTAGACGCGATCCGTTGGTACAGGGGGCTTGGCCTCAAAAAGTGGGGGATATTGCTTGAGCGACGTTCTCCGAAAACAGAACGGTTTTTCAATATCGACGGTGCATGCAGGGGATCCGGATACAATGCCTTATGCAAAGCCTTTTTCGTCCTGCCCCACCCTGATGAAGTCAGACGCCTGGAATTTCATCGGGGTTTTTTCATATTACCCAGGTTTCACCCGACCGCCCGAATTAATGAATTCCGGTGGAAGGGGCTGTGCGGCGAGTTGAGCGATCTATGAAGAATAAGGCGAGTCTGTCGCAGGATATCCTGAAAATTGAATCGGCCACCCTGGATTTCGGTGGCCTGCGTGCCCTTGCCAACGTTGACATCACCATCGAACCGGGCCTGATCACGTCGATTATCGGACCCAACGGTGCCGGCAAGACGAGTTTGCTGAACTGTATTTCCGGATTCTACCACCCCACCCGGGGCGAGATCCATTTCGGCAAACGCCGGCTGACCCACGCTTCGCCCCACCAGGTTTCCAATTTGGGCATCGCACGCGCCTTCCAGAACATCGAGCTTTTCAGCGGCATGACCGTACTCGACAACCTGATGCTGGCCCGCCACCAGAAGCTGGACTACGGCTTTTTCCACGCCCTGGTCTATTTCGGCCGGGCCTCCCGGATGGAAGCGGAAAACCGGGGCTATGTCGAAGACGTCATCGATTTCATGGAGCTGGAACCCTACCGCAAGAGCACCGTGGGCAGCTTGAGTTACGGCGTCCAGAAGCGGGTCGAGGTGGCCCGGGCGCTGACCATGGGCCCCCAGATCCTGCTGCTGGACGAACCCATGGCCGGCATGAACATCGAAGAAAAAGAAGACATGGTGCGCTTCATCATGGATATCCAGAAGGAGCGTGAGATCACCGTGGTTCTCGTGGAGCACGACCTGGGCGTGGTGATGGATATATCCGACCGGATCTACGTGCTTGATTTCGGCCAGTTGATCGGTGCCGGCCGCCCCGAGGAGGTGGCGGCGAATGCGAAGGTCATCGAGGCCTACATCGGCGAAGAGTAACGGTTTAGCAAAATGGCCAATCTTTGCGTCACGCTGCATCTTTCGTCGTTGCAGCGTACTGGAGTACGCTTCACTCCTCAAGATTGGCGTTCCTTGACCTTAACCATTTTTCTAAACCGTTAATGCTATAGAAAAAATTCTAAAAAGAAGATTGATCTAGAGCCTATGGAAAACCGTGATGATTTGGTGAAATACACCATTCCGCAACTGCTGCGGTGGCGGGTGCAGCAATCCGGGGACAAGGTGGCCCTGCGGGAGAAGGATTTCGGCCGCTGGCACACCTTCACCTGGAAAACCTACTATGCGCATGTCCGCAAGTGCGGTCTGGGTCTCGCCCAACTCGGCCTTGCGAAGGGGGATCGGATCGCCCTCATCGGGGACAACATCCCCGAGCTTTTATTCGTGGCGGTCGGGGCCCAGGCCATCGGGGGCATTTCCGCGGGTCTCTACCAGTCCAGCCTGCCGAACGAAATTTCTGGAATTCTCAATTACCTGGGGGTCAGCATCGTATTCTGCGACGACCAGGAGCAGGTGGACAAACTGATCGAAATCCGGGAGGAGATACCCCAGGTCAGGAAAGTCATCTATGAAGACCCCCGCGGCATGCGGAGCTACCGTTCGGACGACTGGTTCATGACCATCGAAGCCCTTTACGAACTGGGGGAAAAGGTCTATGCGGAAGATCCCGATCACTTCGAGAACCTGTTGGATCAGGGCTCGCCGGACGACGTCTGCCACCTCTGCCTGACTTCCGGCACCACCGGGCTGCCCAAGGGCGCCGAAATGATGCACCGCAATTACATCAACATGGGGCTGCAGATCACCAAGGTCGACCCTCTGGCGGAGACAGATGAATACCTGTCCTTTCTGCCTTTTGCCTGGATCGGCGAACAGATGAACTCCTTTGGGGTGGCCCTGGCCACCGGGATCACGGTCAATTTCCCGGAATCCGTGGAAACCGCCATGCAGGACCTGAAGGAGATTGGGCCCCATTTCGTATTTGGCGCCCCCCGCATCTATGAGACCATCCGCTCCCAGATCTGGCTCAAGATCGACGAATCCTATCGCCTCAACCGGGCCTTTTACCGCTATTTCATGAAGGTGGGAGAAGCTGCTGCCATCTATCGCATGTCCGGCAAATCCATGCCGCCGCTGCTGGCCTTCAAGGCTTGGCTCGGCCAGACCCTGGTGTTCCGGCCCCTGATCAACCAGATCGGGTTCCTGCGGCTGCGGCGGGCTTATACGGGGGGAGCCGCCCTGGGGCCGGATCTCTTCACTTTCTATCAGGCCATCGGTATCAACCTGAAGCAGATCTATGGACAGACCGAAATTACGGGTATTGCCTATATGCACTCGGACGGTGACGTGACCCCCGATACAGTGGGGATTCCATTGCCCAAGACCGAGTGCAAAATTTCCGAGGATGGGGAGATCCTCTCCCGTTCGCCGTCGGTCTGCCGGGGCTATTATGAACTGCCCGACAAGACCGAGGAACTGCTGGACGGTGGATGGCTGCACTCGGGGGATGCCGGCTACATTGACGACAAAGGGCATCTGGTGGTCATCGACCGGCTGTCGGATGTCATGCACAACCGGGACGGGGAGATGTTCAGCCCCCAGTTTCTGGAAAACAAGCTCAAGTTCAGCCCCTATATCAAGGAAGCCGTCATTTTCGGCGACCAGATGGATTTCGTTTCGGCCCTGATCAACATCGATCCCATCATCGTGGGCAAATGGGCGGAAGACCGAGGCATCTCCTTCACCACCTTCATGGACCTGTCCCTCAAACCGGAAGTGGCCGAGCTCATGGGAGAGCAGATCAAGGAATTCAACCGCAATGTGGAAAAGCCCCATTTTCGCATCCGGCGCTGGGCCATGCTGTATAAACTCCTGGACGTGGACGACGGCGAGTTGACCAAAACCGGTAAAATTCGGCGCAAATTCGTCCGGGAGAAGTACACGGAACTCTATGAGGCGCTCTACGACGCGGCGATTCAAGAGAAAGAGGTCGAGGCGCAGTTCCAGTATCAGGATGGCCAAACCACCACGGTGGAAACCCTGCTGCCGTTTTACACAATGGAAGAGGTGTCATGAGTTATTTTTTTCAGCTGGTCGTCAGCGGTATGGTGGTCGGTTCGATCTATGCACTGTCGGCGCTGGGTTTCGTGCTGATCTATAAATCCAGCCGTGTGTTGAACATCGCCCACGGCCAGATTATTGCCGCCGGAGCGTTTATCACCTATGCCCTGACGGTCATGGCCGGCGTTCCCATCTATATCTCCTTTTTTATAAGCATCATCATTACGTTTTTTCTGGCCATGAGCGTGGAGCGCATCTTCCTGCGCCGCCTGATCGGCGAGCCCATCATTTCCGTCATCATGGTGACCATCGGGCTCATGTCCATCATCGACGGGCTGGTTTACCTGACACCTTTCGGAACGGAAAACTTTTCCTTCCCCGAATTTCTGCCCAACACGCCGATTACCTTCGGCGGTGTCTCCATTTCCTGGACGCAACTGGTGGGGGTCATTATCACCACCATATTAATTGGGGCCTTTTCCTGGTTTTTCAAACGCTCCACCATCGGGGTTTCCATGCGGGCCGTTTCCGACGATCAGCTGGCCTCCATGTCGGTGGGCATTTCGGTGCCGAAAGTTTTCGGACTGGCCTGGGCTACGGCCGGCCTGAGTGCGGCGGCCGCCGGCGGCATCATCGGCAACATCACGGGACTGAATTTCGACACCCTGCATGCCTTCGGCATTACGGTATTTCCCGTGGTTATTTTGGGGGGGCTGGATTCCATTATCGGTGCGGTCGTCGCCGGGATCATCATGGGGTTGATCCAGCAGTTTGCGGCCGGCTACCTGGACGGCAACTGGGGGCTGAATGGCACGGCCGACGTGTTGCCCTATGTCATTCTTCTGATTATTCTGCTGTTCAAGCCCCACGGGCTGTTCGGCATCCACGAAATCGAGCGAGTATAGTCTATGTCTGCTAATCGATGGTTTGCCACCGGTAATTTTTTTGCCACCTACCAGGAAGAACAGCGGATCTTCCACACCCATCTGGATCGCATGGTTTTCATGGTGTTCCTGGCGGCGTTGTTTGTCTGGCCGCTGTTCTATACGCCCAGCAACAAATACATGCTGGTGATCGACAACATCCTGATTGCGATCGTTGCCATCTATGGGTTGAACCTGGTCACAGGCTTCGCTGGCCTCATTTCCATCGGGCATGCGGCCTTCGTGGGCGTGGGTGCCTATACGCTGGCAACGTTTTCCCAGCTGCTGGGGGATCGCCATGTGCTGATCACCCATGCCTGGCCGTTGATGATTCTTTGTTCCGGGTTTGTCGGGGCGGTCTTCGGGGCTTTTGTGGGGCTGCCGGCCATGCGCCTCAAGCATCTCTACCTGGCTATTGCCACCCTTTCTTTCCAGATGATCTTCCAGTGGACGATCAACTTCATGAAATTTTTCGACCAGGGACAGACCATCTATATCGGACGCATCTTCTGGCTGACCGGCAAGGTGGGCCGCAAGGATCACTACTTCTTCTGGTACTACGTGATTCTGGTCATTGTGGTCCTGATGGGTTTTGCGGTGCGCAACCTGCTGCGTACCCGCTACGGCCGTTGCCTGGTGGCCGTGCGGGACAATGATCGGGCCGCGGATGCCATGGGCATGCACCCGGGCTTGACCAAGGTGTATGCCTTTGCCCTGGCCGGTTTCTTCGCCGGGGTGGCGGGTGCGCTGCATGCCTATTTATACCGGGGGGTCGGGATCGAATCCTTCACCCTGCATCAGTCCATTACCTATTTAGCCATGGCGATCGTTGGCGGCCTGGGCACGCTGCCCGGATCCTTTCTGGGGCCGGCCGCCATCCGACTGCTGGATCTCCAGGTCGAGCATCTGGCGGAGTTTATGGGCGCCGTGCTGCCCGGGGCCATGAATCTGGCTACGGCTTTCAAGCCCCTGGCATTCGGCCTGGTCATCGTGCTTTTTCTCATGTTCGAACCGCGGGGGATCGCGAACTGGTGGCGCATCATCCGCTCGTACACCAAACTCTGGCCTTTCCGCTATTGAGGAACGCATGACGCAAGGCCCATTCGGGGGTATCCTGAGAATAGGTGCTTCGTTTTCAAGACCTTTTCCGGGTTCTTCAGGTATTCAACGTTAACGATTAGTTGACCAAGGGGGGGAATCATGAAGAGAAAAAGTGCACTGTTTATGGGGACGTTTGCCGTTTTGATGCTCTGCCTGATCTTCGCTTCGCCGGCCACGGCCGGCAACGTCTACAAACTGGGGCTGTCGCTGGCGATTACCGGTCCGACATCGGATGCGGGCAACCCCTATGCCAAGGGAGTGGAGGATTACTTCAAATACGTCAACGAGACCAAAATGCTCGGGGATGACAAGATTGAATGCTTCATCCGGGATGACCAGTACAAGACCGATATCACGAAGCGTAACTTTGAAGATTTTCTTTCGGAAGGCATTGTTTTCTATCTCAACTATTCCACCGGCAGCACCCTGGGGTTGAAACGGGATTTCGAGGAAGAGGAGATGCCCACGATTCCGGCGTCCTTCCATGCTGGCAACCTGGTAGACTCCAACTATATTTTCCTGCCCATCGCCTCCTATTCCAGCCAGATGATCGGTTTGGCCGAGTATGTGGTTGCCAACCATAAGGGGGACACCCCCAAAGTGGCCATGTTCATTCATCCTTCGGCTTTCGGCCGCGGCCCGGTGGAGGACACCAAGAAGGCGGTGGCCGCGGGGCTGAAAATGGATATCGTCGAGGTGGTGGAGCATGGCAAAGACCTGGACAACACCGCAACCCTGCAGCGTCTGATGAGCAAAAACGTCCAGTACATTATCAGCCATACCGTTCAGTCGCCGGTGGCCACCCTGATCAATGACGCCCAGCGTCTGGGGATGAGCGCTAAAGAATTCGGCGAAAAGGGGAAAATTACCTTTCTCGGCTGCCATTACACGGGGGGCAATGACCTGATCGCCCTGGCCGGAACGGCTGCGGAGAATTTTTTCTGGACGACGTCCTACACCCTAACATCGGAGCCGGGACCGGGCACGGACTTCCAACTGGAACTGGCCAAGCGCTACGGCCGGGACGACAAGGCGGCCAATTCTCACAACTACACCAACGGTGTCATGGTGGCCCAGGTTGCCGCCGAGGTCATTCGCCGCGCCAAAGCGGACGGCCAGGAGGTAAACCGTGAGACGCTGTATGAGCAGATGCTGGCCATGCACGGCGACAAATCCTTCGATCCCAAAACCACCGTGGGGCCGGTCACCTATTCCAAGGATGACAAGGAGGGGGTCGACACGCTGCAGATTTATCGTGTCGAAAATGGGGTTTTCCATGGCGTCGGAGAGCCCTTTATCCCGAAATACGTGAAACCGTAAAGGCAAGCCTGAGCGCACTTGCGGAAGGGTGGTAAAGATGCCGCCAAGGTGCCCATCGGCGGTATCGCAAATCCGATGGGCACCCCGTTATACGAAAGAAGGAAACCAGATGGACGCAGCCCAAACCAACGGCAACCTGCTGGAAGTCAACAACATCGAGGTGGTTTATAACGACATCATCCAGGTGCTGCGGGGTGTCAGCCTCAACGTGCCCCAAGGCAGCATCGTGGCGCTTTTGGGCACCAACGGGGCGGGCAAGACCACGACCCTAAGGGCCATCAGCGGGTTGCTGAAACCGGAAAACGGGTTTATCCGCGACGGCTACATCAAGTTCGACAATGTGGACATCACCAACCGCCTGGGAACGCATATCGTGCGCCAGGGGGCCGTGATGGTGCCGGAAGGCCGAAGGGTGTTCAAGCACCTGACCGTGGACGAGAACATCCGCGTGGGGTCCATCACCCGCACGGACGGCGGCCGTAATATCCGCAAAGATCACGCCCAGATGTACAAACACTTCCCCCGCCTTTCGGAAATCACCAACCGGATGGCCGGCTACTGCTCGGGCGGGGAGCAGCAGATGATCGCCATTGCCCGGGCCCTCATGGCGGCGCCCAAGATGCTCATGTTGGACGAACCCTCCCTTGGCCTGGCGCCGCTGCTCGTCAAGGAGATCTTCCGCAATATCGAAGTCATCAACCAGGAGTTGAACACGACGATCCTGGTGGTGGAACAGAACGCCAAGATCGCTTTGCAGATTTCCAACTACGCCTATATCATGGAGTCGGGCAAGATCGTGATGGAGGGGCTGTCGAGAGAACTCCAGGACAATCCCGATGTCAAGGAGTTCTATATGGGGATCACCCAGGGCGGCGGGCGCAAGTCCTTCAAGGAAGTGAAGTCGTATAAACGCCGCAAGCGCTGGATGTGAGGCATCGGAGGCAGCATCTTTTGATCCCAGGCAGTGTTCTCACCGTTTTGCCGTCCTCGGCGTAGCGCAAGCTACGCCTGCGGCGTCAAAAGCGGCTGCGGCCTTGCCTGGAATCAAAATCTACCGCCTCCAATGCCCCACATTTATATATTTGCCTCCCATTTTCTGTGACCATCCAAGTGTCGACGACGTGGATAGATACAGTTGGTAGAGTGATTTAGGGGTAACAGGTTGACACTATCGGACTCCAACAAAGGAACCCTATCATGCAGAAAAAATACCTGGTGGCATACAATGGATCGGACGCGGCCAAGGCCGCTTTGGCGCTGGCCAAGCATCAGGCCCTGATACGGGGCTCGCATATCGACGTGGTGACCTCCATGGAGGGCGGCCCTAAGGAGAGACCCGAGGTCATCAGCGAGGCCAATTTCGCCCTGGAAGAGGCCGGCAACGAACTCAAGGCCGCTAATGTCTCCTACAAAATCCACCAACTCGTGCGCGGCTTGTCACCGGGCGAAGATATTGTCAAGTTTGCCGCGGACAATGATGTCGACTTTATCTTCGTTGGCATCGAGAAGAAGTCGCGTACCCAGAAAATTCTCCTGGGGTCCACCGCCCAGTTTATCATCCTCAAGGCCGGCTGCCCGGTCGTGACCGTAAAGCCCTGACCTCCTATGCTTCATTTTCTTTCACGTGAAAGAAAGCGAAGCAAAAGAATCCACTGTCACCTCATCATTGGCGCCGTCGCAGGAAGGGACGGGTATCCAGCAGACCCTCCAGCTGTTTGCGGATCTGCAGGGCTTCATTTTCATCCCCGTAAGGACCCACCATCACCCGGTGCCAGATGGACTTTTTGTGCAGCTCGGTCCGCACGGTGGCCGGGTAGCCCATGGATTTGAGGACATGGCGCTGATCCAACGCCAACTGGTGATCCAGGTAGGCGCCCACCTGCAGTTCGTATTGGTACGTCGCTGCCAGGGTTTCGGGGGAATCCGGTGCGGGAATCCTTCCGGCCAGGGTGCGGGTCAGGTCGTCAACCGCCCGGATGATCTGGCTGTCCCGCAGATTCCAGCCCGTCCGGGCCCCGCTAAGGGGAATAGCCAGGGGTGTCAGCGGTACGCTGCCGTCATGGAGGCGGGCCACGTAGTTGTCCGACCAGATCGGTCGGCCGTCATGGGTATCGTAGATGACAATGTCGGCCCCCACGCTTAGCTGGGAGTAGATGCCCATGAAAAGGCGTTCGAATTCGGTGATGCGGCCAGTCACGATCGCGTCGCAGCCCAGGCGGGTGCCTAGATCCCGCAGGTTCTCAGGCGTCAACTGGTCGAAGGGGCTGTCGTGCGCACCGGTCAGGGCCTGATCGACAAACCCCAATTCCACGTCTTTGAAATGGCGGGGACTGAGATGCCCGTATAAACTCTCCCTCACCATCCGGTCGAGCCCCGGTGTGGCGGTCTGATCCTGGAAGGGAAGAATGGCAATGGTCCGTGGGGCGACCTCCGACCGGGGCGCCGCCATTTCCTGGTAAACCACCTGCTGGCGGGACGTGCATCCTCCGATGACCAGGAGCAGTCCCCAGACGATCGCTATTGGGATCGTTTTTCGGAATGACCGGGGCCAGGCCCTATTTTGGGGGTGGTCAGCCATTGAAACCGTTTCGCAACGTTTGCATCGGTGGGGCCGATGATCCGGCCGCCGGATAACGACGGTGAATGCTTTCGCATCCGCAGTGGGCGACCTTTATTTTAACCGTCAGGGAGAAAAAGTCAAAATGAACCTGCCGGTCTTGCGGATTGACTATTGCCAGGCGATATTCTATACTTTCCGTTAATCGTGGTTCCGATTTTAGGTTATGTTTTCAGGGTGTTCGCCTGGGGTCGGAACGGTTATATCCCACCTGTCGGAGAGGAATTAGCGCCATGATCAGGACAGAGATCTCCCTTTTTCTCCAGAACGCACCGGGCGAGCTGGGCAAGCTTTCCGCTCTTTTTTCCGAGGCCGGCATCAACATCGATGCCATTACCATTCAGGATGCTTCCAGCTATGTCCAGGAGCTCTTCAAGGCCCGGGGAAAGTCCCTCAAACGGATTGCCTCGGCGGCAAGCTACAATTCCATGCGCAAGGATTCCGCCGAGTACGCGCTCATCCGCCTGTTGCCGGCCGACGGCAAGACCAACGCCGCCATCGACCTGCTGACCCGCAACGATTACCTTTTCGACATGCTGCCGGTGATCGCGCTGGAACTGGACAACCGGCCGGGTGCCCTGGCGGAGGTGACCGCTAAATTCGGCGAGGCGGGCGTCAATATCAACTATGTCTATGGCTCGGTGTCATCTCCGGAGGAAAAATGCCTGTTTGTTTTCAGCCCGGAGGATATTGACCTGGCCGCCAAAATATTTGCCTGACGGCATGATGCCCGACCGGCTTTTCTGCGGCCCGGGCCGGTGGCGGCTGCGATGGCCCTGCCGGCCCGCCCTGCGAACAGTGCCGTTTTCTTTGTGAGGACGATCCGGGTCACCCGCACGCCCGATCCGCCCTCCAGCCCCCGCCACGATCCTCCTCCGTCTAAGCCACCCAAATCCCAATGAATTCACCCGCTCATTTTCCCTGTTAAAATCGGTAAACTTTTGCTGCGATTGGCCGATAAGGTAACGCAGGAGGGTGTCCTGAAAATGTACCAGCAAAGCGAATGTATTGAAAAAAAACGAGATCCCATCGATGGGGAACTGGCCAGTGACGGACCGGATGCGCCGCTTAAGGATGAAGCGCTGGGCAAGCAGATCCTGATCGTCGATGACGAGCGTCCAATCCGGATGCTGTTGCAAAAGATCCTGGAGGCCAACGGGTATATCTGCCGTACCGCTGAGCATGCGGCCGAAGCCCGGGAGCTGATGGTTGAACGGGCCAGCGACCTGATCCTGTGCGATATCAATATGCCCGGCGAGTCCGGCCTGGACTTCATCCGGTACGTGCTCAAGGCCCACCCTGAAACCGCCGCCATCATGGTGTCGGCCATCGGTGACCCCCTCCTGGCCGAATCCATGCTCCAGTTGGGTGTTTACGACTACATCATCAAGCCCATGGACCGCAACGGGATTCTCATCAGCGTGGCCAATGCGTTTCGCCGTCGCGATCTCGAAATCGCCAATCGCTCTTATCGCCGCAACCTGGAAAAGATGGTGGACGAGCGTACCGATTCCCTCAAGCGCAGTATGACCCAGCTGGAAAAGGCCATGAACGGGATTGTCCGGGCCATCGCTCACACGGTGGAAACCCGTGACCCCTATACGGCCGGTCACCAGCGCCGGGTGGCCGATCTGGCCGCGGCCATTGCCGGGGAGGTCGGATTCGACCGGGACAAGGTCGAGGCGGTTCGTATGGCCGCCATTATCCACGACCTGGGCAAAATCAGCGTGCCGGCCGAAATCCTCAGCAAGCCCAGCCGTCTGACGGTCAACGAGTTTAACCTGATCAAGGAACATCCCCAAGTCGGATACGATATTTTGAAGGATATCGATTTCCCCTGGGAGATCGCCACCATGGTCTACCAGCACCATGAAAAACTCGATGGCAGCGGCTATCCCTTGGGGCTGGCCGGTAGTGACATCTTACCTGAATCGCGTGTTCTGACCGTGGCTGACATTGTCGAAGCCATGGCTTCCCATCGCCCGTACCGGCCCGGTTTGGGCATCGACATCGCTCTGGGTGAAATCGACAAGAACAAGGGCAAGCTATACGATCCGGAAGTGGCCAGGGCCTGCCAGGCCCTGTTCAACGAGAAGCGGTTTACGTTCGATACATAACAGGCGCCCGAAATGCCTGGCGGCTGACCATCGGGCACCGATCGGAAATCCCCCAACCATACGTCAGGGGGCCCTTTTGTCTTTGAGCAGGTGGTTGCTGATGACCACGCGCTGGATTTCCGACGTGCCTTCGTAGATGGTGAAGACCCGCGCATCGCGATAGTAGCGTTCCACCTCGTAGTCCTTGGTAAACCCGTACCCGCCGTGAATTTGGATGGCTTTGGCCGTTAGCCGGTTCACCATTTCCGACGCAAACAGCTTGGCCATGGACGCCTGGCGGCTGTATTTCGTTCCCTGGTCCTTCATGGCCGCCGCCGACATGGTCAGCTGGCGGGCCGCTTCCAACTCCGTGGCCATATCCGCGATCATCCAGCGCAGCCCCTGGAATTTGGATATTTTCTGGCCGAACTGGGAGCGTTGTTTGGCGTATTTAATGGAGGCATCCAGGGCCGCCTGGGCGACCCCGATGGATTGGGCGGCGATACCGATGCGGCCGCCGTCCAGGGCGGTCATGGCCAACTTGAAGCCCTCGCCCTCATGGCCCAGAAGATGGTGGGCCGGCACCCGGCAGTTGTCGAAATTGAGGTCCGTGGTGTCGGAGGCCCGCAGCCCCATTTTGTCTTCGGTGTGCCCGACCTTGAAGCCCGGCGTGCCTTTTTCGACAATGAATGCACTGATGCCTTTGTGGCGTTGCGATTCATCGGTCTTGGCCGTGACGATCACAAGATGGGAGTTCTTGCCGGTGGTGGTGAAGCGCTTGGTCCCGTTGATAACGTATGCGTCACCGTCCCGGACGGCCGTCGTGATCTGGCTGACCGGGTCGGAGCCGGCTTCCGGTTCGGTCAGTCCGAAAGCACCCAGCATTTCACCGGAGGCCAATTTGGGAAGGTATTGGCTTTTCTGTTCCTCGGACCCATAGCGCAGAATGCTTTCACAGACGATGGAATTATGGACGGACATGACCACGGCCGTGGCGGCGCAGGAATAGGCGATCTCGGAAAGCGCCAGGACGTAGCTGATGGTATCCGCGCCCTCGCCGCCGTATTCCGGGGGGACCATCATCCCCAGCAGCCCCAGTTCGGCCATCTTCTTGAGGTTGTCGGCCGGGAATTCCTTGGTGCGGTCGCGTTCCGCCGCCGTGGGGGCAATCACTTTGCGGGAAAATTCCCGGACCATGGACTGGATCATCAGCTGTTCATCGGTAAAACGGAATAGCATGCTTTCCTCCCGTTGCGCCAACGCTGTCTAAACGTGAATGCATAGCGATGGAATTTAACCCGACGGTTATGCCGGCGCAGGCCGCTAACCGTTCGGGACGCTATATCCTGGTTTGCTCGAACCCCGTCCCCTTTGGCGGAGGGTCCGGAGAGGTTTGACCGGTCCAGGCTAATTTATTTTCTGATTCCTTTTCTTTTCCGGAAAAGAAAAGGAATCAAAAGAAACCGCCCGTGCCTCGCTTGATCCTGCGCGTCGTCGGTGCGGCCGGAGCACGCGGAAACTCGCCCCGCTTTCAGCGGGACTCAGACAGTCCGCGCGCTTTATTCCGTCCGCCCCGCCGATGCTCGGCGCGGGACAAAGGGAAACCAAAAACCAACCACTTTCGAACCCCTGACCAGGGGGGCTAAATTGTGCCTATCGTTTGGCAATAGAAGGCTCACACCCAAGGATCCCTGTTTTTTGATTGGATGACATCAAAATTTGATCACGTTGCCGAATCCCCAGGACCGCTTCCCTTTGAGGTCAGGGGCCATAGACCACCACCAGCATTTTCACCCGCTCTTCGCTGATGTTGCGCATGCGGTGCCGGATGCCGGAGTTGAAGTGCAGCGAGTCCCCCTCGTCCAGGACGTTGATGTGGTCTCCCACGGCGATCTCGATGGAGCCCTGCAGGACATAGACAAACTCTTCGCCCTCGTGCTGGTAGCCCACCCCCTCGTGATCCTGCATGGGGTCGATGGAAACTTTAAACGCCTTGAGGTGTTTGTTTTCCGCCCCCGGCGTCAGGGTTGTGTAGGCGTAGTTGTCGGTGCGCTTGGTGTATGCCTTGACCCGGTCCTGCACGGCGGAGGCCTGTTCCCGGAGGAAAAACGTGGAGTCGATTTCCAGGGCGCGGGCGATTTGGAGCAGCGCGCCCACCGGGGGAATTTTTTTGCCGGCCTCGATGCTTTTCAGGTATTCGATGGAAAAACCGGTTTCGTTGGCCATGGCCTCCAGGGGCATTTTCTTCTTGGTACGCGCCTGCTTGATTTTTTTTCCCACCAATCCGGTTTCATCTTTTTTCTTCTTGGTCATGCCGCCTCCTTCCAAGCGCCCGTTTTGGGGTCCGATGGCCGCTATCGTTTTTCATAGCGGTAAAAGCCGCGACCGCTTTTGCGTCCCAGCCAGCCGGCTTCGACATATTTACGCAGCAGCGGGCAGGGCCGGTATTTGGAATCGTTGAAGCCGTCGTACAAGGTTTGCATGATGGCGAGACAGGTATCCAGACCGATCAGGTCGGCCAGGGCAAGGGGGCCCATGGGGTGGTTCATGCCGAGTTTCATGACGGTATCGATGGCTTCGGCTTCCCCCACGCCGTGATAGAGGCAGAAGACAGCCTCGTTGATCATGGGCATGAGAATGCGGTTGGCGATGAATCCCGGAAAGTCGTTGGCCTCCGCGGGGGTTTTGCCGAATGCTTCGGACAGCGACCAGGTGAGCTTAAACGTGTCGTCTGAAGTCGCCAGCCCCCGGATGACCTCCACCAGCTTCATGACCGGCACGGGGTTCATGAAATGCATGCCGATCACCTTGTCCGGTCGTCCGGTTTGGGCGGCGATGCGGCCGATGGGAATGGACGAGGTGTTCGTTGCGAGAATGGCTTCGGCCGGGCAGATCTGGTCAAGATCCCGGAATATCCCGAACTTGAGATCTTCGCGTTCGGTGGCGGCTTCCACGACAAAGTCCACCTGGGCCATATCCTGGAGATTCGTACTGGTCCGTATGCGGCCCAGAATGACGCCCTTTTCTTCGGCCGTCATGCGGCCCTTGGCAACACCGCGCTCCAGGTTGGCGGCGATGGTCCGCATCCCTTTTTCAACGAACTCATCCTTGATGTCGTTCATGACCACGTCCAGGCCGCTGGCCGCAGCGACCTGGGCGATACCGTTGCCCATCTGCCCGGCGCCCACGACGCCGAAGACCTTTACATCCATGGTTTCCTCCAAATTCATAAAGTCGCAAGGGTTCGAGGATTCAGGGGGTCAAGGGGCCAAGGGGGAGGGCCTTGAACCCTCGGACCCTTGAACCCTTGCCCCTTCTTTTTACTGTCTTGTCACCACCATGGCCACGGCTTCCCCGCCGCCCAGGCAGAGGGAGGCCAAGCCGGTTTGCTTGTCCTGGCGGATCATTTCGTAGAGCAGCGTCACCAAAACGCGGCAGCCGCTGGCCCCGATGGGATGACCCAGGGCGACCGCTCCGCCGTTGGGATTGACCCGGGCCGGATCGAGCTGCAACTCTTTGAGGACCGCCAGCGTGGATCCACTGAAGGCCTCGTTGATTTCGAAAAGATCCACGTCGGCGGCGGTGATGTTCTGTTTGGCCAGGCATTTGGGGATGGCCCAGATGGGGGCCACCAGAACATATTTCATTTCAATGCCATAGGAGGCCTGGGCGCCAACGGTCGCCAGGACACGGCGCCCCAGGGCTTCGGCCTTTTCACGGGCCATCACCACCACGGCGGCGGCGCCGTCACTGATGATGGACGCGTTACCGGCCGTCGCCGTGCCGGTTTTCTGGAAGGCCGGCCGCATGCCCGCCAGGATGTCGTAGGACGTTTCCCGGGCGCATTCGTCCTGGTCGAAAATGAGCGGGTCGCCCTTGCGTCGGGGAACCTCCACCGGCATGATTTCGTCCTTGAAGCGACCGGCGGCGATCGCTGCACGGGCACGTTGGTAGGATTCGGCCGCGTACCGATCCTGCTCTTCCCGGGAGACGCCGTACTTCTCGGCACACAGGTCATTGGAAATTCCCATGTGGAAATCGTTGACATGGTCCCACAGGCCGTCATTGATCATGTGGTCTTTGAGAACCCCATTGCCCATCCGGTAGCCGGTACGGGCTTTTTCCAGGTAGTGGGGCGCCATGCTCATGTTTTCCATGCCCCCGGCCACCACGACATCGGCATCACCCACCTGGATGGCCTGGGCTGCCAGCATGACCGACTTGAGCCCGGAACCGCACACCTTGTTGACCGTGATGCATTCCACCGCGTCGGGCAGTCCGGCCTTGACGGCGGCCTGTTTGGCCGGATTCTGTCCATAGCCCAGGGGCAGCACCTGGCCCATGATGGCTTCGTCCACCTCCTCTTTGGCGATGCCGGCCCGGCGCACGGCCTCCGCCATGACCAGGGCCCCCAACGTGGTGGCCCCGATGGTGCTCAAACTGCCGCCGAAACTCCCCAGCGGGGTTCGGACGGCGCTGACAATGACAACTTCGCGCATTTTTCCTCCTTGGGGACGGATGCGTAAAATGGCCGATAGCTGCGTTACGCGCCGTCCTCGTCGCTGCGGCGTACGAAAGTACGCCTCACTCCTCGGACGGCGCAAGCCTTGCTCTCGGCTATTTTACGCATCCGTCCAAAAGGGTTCTAATAAAGTTAACTGCCGATATTACTTGCTTGCTTCATATCCAGTTTTTGTTACGCTTGATCAAGGCCGCACAAGGGTTCGCGGTGAGGCGTACATCGTACGCCGCAGCCGCTAAACCCGCGGAGAACGCCGATCAGGGACCAAAAGACCATTTTTGAAATCAAGACCGTTGTCAGGCGGTAGATTTTCGTTCCCAGCAAGGCTGCAGCCGAATGGCCCCCGCAGGCGCAGCAGCGCTGCGTCGAGGACGGACATGAGGCGAAAACGCGGCTGGGGGCGAAAAGATGCTGCCTGACAGCGGTCTTTTACATGTTGCGGCGGTACTTTCCACCCACATCATAAAGTGCCCCGGTGATCTGGCCCAGGGAACATGTTTTCACGGCCTCCATGAGTTCGGCAAAAATGTTGCCGCCCGAGAGGGCCGCCTGCTGGAGCCGTTCCAGGGCCGCCGGTGATTCGGACCGGTGCCGGTTCTGGAAATCGGCCAGGCGTTCGAGCTGGGAGGCCTTTTCTTCTTCGGTGGCGCGGGCCAGTTCGACGCTTTCCGAGAGCTCGTCTTCATGGGCGTCCGGGTCCCGGAAGGTATTTACGCCGATGATGGGCATGGCCCCGGTGTGTTTCAGTGTCTCGTAGTAGATGGATTCTTCCTGGATCTGGCCGCGCTGGTAGCCCGTTTCCATGGCGCCCAGGACACCGCCCCGTTCGGTGATGCGGTCAAACTCCATCAGGACAGCTTCCTCCACCAGGTCGGTGAGTTCGTCCACGATAAAACTGCCTTGCAAGGGGTTCTCATTCTTGGCCAGCCCCCACTCCCGGTTGATGATCATCTGGATGGCCAGGGCCCGGCGCACCGATTCCTTGGACGGTGTCGTGATGGCCTCATCAAAGGCGTTGGTGTGCAGGCTGTTGCAGTTGTCGTAAACGGCGCACAGGGCCTGCAGGGTGGTACGAATATCGTTGAACTGGATATCCTGACTGTGCAGGGAACGGCCCGAGGTCTGGATGTGGTACTTGAGCATCTGGGAGCGGGTGGAAGCCCCGTATTTCTCCCGCAGGGCCACGGACCATATGCGGCGGGCCACCCGGCCGATCACCGTGAATTCCGGATCCATCCCGTTGGAGAAAAAGAAGGAGAGGTTGGGGCCGAAATGGTCCAACGGCATCCCGCGGGAGAGGTAATATTCGAGATAGGTGAACCCGTTGGCCAGGGTAAAGGCCAGCTGTGATATGGGATTGGCCCCGGCTTCGGCAATGTGATAGCCCGAAATGGACACGGAGTAGAAATTGCGGACATTGTTTTCGATGAAATATTGCTGAATGTCCCCCATCATCTTGAGCGCGAAGTCGATGGAGAAAATACAGGTATTCTGGCCCTGGTCCTCCTTGAGGATGTCGGCCTGGACCGTACCCCGCACATTGGCCAGCACGTCGGCCCGGATCTGGTTGTAGACTTCCTCGGAGGGGGCTTTTCCGTTTTCCTCGCGGTAGCGTTCCACCTGCTGGTCGATGGCGGTGTTGAGGAACATGGCCAGGACAATGGGCGCAGGTCCGTTGATGGTCATGGAAACCGATGTCGTGGGGGCGCATAACTCGAACCCGCCGTAAAGCACTTTGACGTCGTCCAGGGTGCAGACGCTCACTCCGGAAGTGCCCACCTTGCCGTAGATATCCGGCCGGGGATCGGGGTCATAGCCATAGAGGGTGACGGAGTCGAAGGCCGTGGAGAGGCGTTTGGCCTCGCTTTCGGCCGAGAGGAGTTTGAAGCGGCTGTTGGTCCGCTGGGGATCGCCCTCCCCGGCGAACATGCGGGTGGGGTCTTCCCCCACACGTTTCATGGGGAAAACCCCGGCCGTGTAGGGGAAGTAGCCGGGGAGGTTTTCCCGCCGCAGCCAGCGGTAGATTTCTCCGGGATCTTTGAAGTGCGGCAGGGCGATTTTGGGGATCTTTTTCCGGGAAAGGGATTCCGTAAACAGGGGCACCCGGATTTCGCGATCCCGCACCTGGTAGACAAACTCTTCCTGCTGATAGGCTTTTTTGATGTCGGTCCAGCCTTCCACCAATTCCGTTGTTTCCGGATCCAGGGCCTGCCGGGCTTTGGCGGCTTCGTCACTCAAGCGGGACAGCAGGGCCTCTTCCGAGGCTTCGTCCGACAGCAGTCGGGCCGTTTCCTCGAGGTGCCAGACGCGGCGCAGGGTTTCGGCCTGTTGATCGGTCCGGGTGTGATAGCTCCGGACGGTATCGGCAATTTCCGCCAGGTAGCGGGTCCGTTCGGGAGGAATGATGATGGTTTTCGACGAGGAGACCTTGGTGTCCGGCCGGGACAGTTGCGAGGTGAAGGCCACACCGGTTTTTTCCTCAATGCTATCCAGCAGGCCATGGTAGAGGGCCGTTACACCGTCGTCGTTGAACTTGGACGCGATAGTACCGTAAACCGGCATGTCATCCGGGGCTTTTTCAAAAGCGTTGCGGTTGCGCTGGACCTGCTTGCGGACGTCGCGGACCGCGTCTTCCCCGCCGCGTTTTTCGAATTTGTTGACCACTGTAATGTCGGCGAAATCGAGCATATCGATTTTTTCAAGCTGGGAAGCGGCCCCGAATTCGGCGGTCATGACATAGATGGAAATATCCACCAGGTCGACGATGAGCGAATCCCCCTGGCCGATGCCGGCGGTTTCGACGATGATCAGGTCGAATCCGGCGCTTTGGGCCACCTGGATGATGTCCGGCAACGCTTCGGGAATTTCGGTGTGCGACCGGCGGGTGGCCAGGGAGCGCATATAGACGCGTGGGTTGCCGATGGCGTTCATGCGAATGCGGTCGCCCAGCAGGGCGCCGCCGGTCTTGCGGCGGGAAGGGTCGGCACTGATGATGGCCACCCGGATGTCCTTGAGGTCCAGGAGCATGCGCTGGATCAGTTCGTCGGTCAGGGAGGATTTGCCGGAGCCCCCCGTGCCGGTAATGCCGATCACCGGGATGCGCCGGTCGGCCATGCGGGCCTTCAGTTCGGCCCGCAGCTTGGCCAGATGGCCGTTTTCCATGGCTTTGGCCTGCTCCACGGTGGTGATCAGGTTGGCCACCAGGAGTTTGTTGTCCGGAGTCAGCCGGCCGAGATCGGGCGCTTCACCGGTGGCGCGCGGAAAATCCATGGTCTGCACCATGTGGTTGATAATGCCCTGCAGGCCGAGATGGGCGCCGTCTTCGGGGGAGTAGATTTTGGCCACTCCATAAGCTTCCAGTTCCCTGATTTCTTCCGGAACGATGACGCCCCCGCCGCCGCCGAAAACTTTGACGTGGTCCGCATGGGCTTTTTTCAGGAGGTCGATCATGTACTTGAAGTATTCCATGTGGCCGCCCTGATAGCTGGAGACCGCAATGCCCTGGGCGTCTTCTTCCACGGCCGCATCCACAATTTCCTGCACCGAGCGATTGTGACCGAGGTGGATGACCTCCACACCGGTACTCTGCAGGATGCGCCGGAAAATATTGATGGAGGCGTCGTGGCCGTCAAAGAGCGATGTGGCGGTAACGACACGGACACTGTTCAAGGGCTGGTAAATCTCGGTAATACCTGTCATAACCCCTCCTTACACCCCAATCGGATCGTCGTTTTCCTTATGACGACCGGCGGCACGGCGGGATGACCTGCCGGTCGCCGGTCGGGAGGCCTGCTATTTCATTTTTCCCAGCAGAGCGCTGGCGATGGTGTTTTTCTGTATTTCCTTGGTGCCCTCGTAGATTTCGCAGATCTTGGCATCGCGGTAGAAGCG